>Ga0207695_10000106_pt1 | contig 253001 bp, 237 predicted proteins | sample KBSC54metaG_FD_184354 | JGI IMG/M metagenome (GOLD analysis project Ga0207695, IMG submission 184354) | Corn rhizosphere microbial communities from Kellogg Biological Station, Michigan, USA - KBS C5-4 metaG (SPAdes) (version 2) | ecosystem: Host-associated > Plants > Roots > Rhizosphere >...
GAACGCATGCGGATTTCGTCAGTCGGAACGGCCCTCCCTCCCCATCGTTACTCGCAGCAGGAAGTCTCAGAAGCGCTTCGCAACCGCTGGCAGCACAAATTGCCTGAGCCGCGGCTGCTCACTCGGCTGCATGCCAACTGCGGTGTGGATTTTCGCCACTTCGTCCTGCCGCTGGAGCAGTACCCGGCACTCAAGGGCTTCAAAGCTACGAACGACCTCTGGATCTCCAATGCGGTCGAACTGAGCGAGCGGGCGATTCAGGAGGCTCTCACGCCGCTTGGGCTTTCCCCGGCCGACATCTCGGCTATCTTTTTTGCTTCTGTCACCGGAATTGCAAGTCCCACGGTCGATGCGAGGCTCATCAACCGGCTTCCTTTCCCCGAGGACGTAAAGCGCACCCCCATCTTCGGGCTTGGATGCGTGGCCGGGGCTGCCGGAATTGCGCGCGCTGCCGACTACGTGCGCGCCTTCCCCGATCAGATTGCGCTGCTGCTTTCCGTCGAATTGTGTTCGCTCACATGGCAGGATGACGACCAGTCAATTGCCAATTTAATCTCGTGCGGCCTTTTCGGAGATGGAGCGGCCGCCGTAGTGATTTCAGGCGACCAGGTGAAATTGCCTGCTGCGGCTTCACCCGGGCCCCGCATTCTGGCGACGCGCTCGACGTTTTACCGCAGCACCGAATACGTCATGGGCTGGGACATCGGTGATGCAGGCTTCACCATTGTGCTGTCGCCGGACGTGCCCAAGGTGGTCATGCAGAATCTCCGCGGCAACGTGGAGGCTTTCCTTGGCGACCATAAGCTGACGCTCAGCGACATTGAGAGCTGGATCTTCCATTCCGGGGGACCCAAAGTGCTGGAGGCAGTGGAGACTTCGCTGGAGCTGCGGAAAGATGCGCTCGCTGCATCGTGGAAGAGTCTGAGCGAGGTAGGCAATCTGTCTGCGGCATCGGTGCTGTTGGTGCTGGCGGATACGCTCCAACATCAGCGGGGAGCGCCGGGCTCTTATAGCATCCTGGCGGCGATGGGTCCGGGATTCTGCTCGGAACTTGTTCTGCTGCAGTGGTGAAAACTCAGGCGGTTCAGTGATACAACAGTCCGACACAGCAGCCGGCGCAGAACGGAGTACCCCATGACCGATGTCGAGGGACGAATTATCGAGCTGATCGCGAAGTCGAAGAATCTGCCCGTCGCCAGCATCGGCATGGACACGACATTCGAAGAGTTGCAGATCGATTCGCTCGACAAGATCAATCTGAGCTTCGAGGTGGAGGAAATGTTCTCAATCCAGATTCCGGACGACAGCCTTCACTCTCTCAAGTCTGTTGGCGATGTGGTGCGCGGCGTGGAGCGGCTGATTGCCGGCGCTCCTCAACCTCCTGCAACGGCGTGAAGAGAGGCTGCATGCGAGTTGCCGTGACAGGTCTGGGTTGCGTGACTCCGATCGGGAGCACCGTAGAAGCATTCCGCGATGCGATGTATGCCGGGCAAAGCGGTATTGCCCCGCTTCAGGGAAGTTTCGTGGGCCAGCTCTTGCCCGACTCGGGACTTCGATTCAAGGCCACGGCAACCGTCAGGGACTTTGATCCAGCGCAGCTGCCGCCAGCGGTGTTGATGTCCACCGATCGCAGCGCACAGTTCGGCATCGTCGCGGCGCAGCACGCAGTGGAGCAGAGCGGAGTGTTCTCAAGGTACGAACCTGCCAATGCTGCCGTGATCACCGGCTGCGCCTGTGGCGGCCGAGCGGCGGACGAGGATGCCAGCCGCGAGCTTTACACCCGCAATGCCCGTGTTCCCCCTGCGGTAATTCTGCGGACTATGGCGAGTTCAGGGGCCAGTCATATTGCTACGCAACATGGCGTGACAGGGCCAGTGCTCAACCTTGCTACCGCCTGCGCGTCGGGCACTCACGCAATCGGGATGGCCTTTCACATGGTGCGATCCGGCATGGCTTCGGCCGCGATCGCCGGCGGGCACGAGGCGCCACTAACCTTCGGGTTCCTGCGCGCATGGGACTCCATGCGGGTAGTTTCCCCCACCCGGTGCCGGCCATTTTCCCGAGACCGCGATGGCATGACCTTGGGTGAAGGCGCGGCGATGCTGGTGCTGGAGCCGCTCGAAAACGCCGTCACTCGGGGAGTGCGTGTCTACGCGGAGGTCGTCGGATTCGGGATGTCCGCCGATGCATATCACGTGACTCAGCCGCAGGCGGCCGGCGCGGCGCTGGCTATGACCCGAGCTCTCGCAGATAGCAGGCTGTGTGGCATCGAGGACGCGCAGGAGCAGATCGGCTACATCAACGCTCATGGCACCGGAACGCTGGCGAACGATGCGATTGAGGCGGAGGCAATTCACCGGGCGCTCGGAGACTCGGCTGCCCGAACGCCGGTAGGCTCGACCAAGTCGCTGACCGGTCACGGCATCGGTGCGGCAGGAGCTATCGAAGCGCTGGCAACGGTGCTGGCGCTCAACCGCGGACAGCTTCCGCATACGGCGGGCGTCTCAGAAGCCGATCCTGAGCTGAAGCTGGATGTGCTGCTGGGCCAGCCACGCGATCTGGATCCTGCGCATCCGATGGCCCTGTCCAACTCGCTTGCGTTCGGTGGGCTCAATGCCGTGCTGGCGTTCCGGCGATTGATACCATAGCGGCTGTGAACGGTCCCGGCATCTCTGTCCTCATTATCACGAAGAATGAGCAGCGCGATCTGCCCGGCGCTCTTGAATCCGTAGGCTGGTCGGATGATGTTCACGTATTCGATTCCTGCTCTACCGATGACACGATCGAGATTGCGCGCGCAGCCGGTGCTCAGGTACACAGCCGCGTATTCGATGACTATGCCACACATCGGAACATTGCACTCGCTCTGCCATTTCGACATCCTTGGCTGTTTTTGCTCGATGCGGATGAGCGCCCCAGTAGCGAGCTTTCAGCGGAGATGCAGCGCGTTGTCAATGAGGCTCCCGCGAACAATGCCGGCTTCCGCTTGCGGCGCCGTGATTTTCTGTTCGGTACATGGCTGAAGCACGCGCAGATCTCGCCTTATTACATTCGGCTGGTGCGCGTCGGCCATGCGAGATACACGCGAGCGGTGAATGAGGTGCTGGAGGTCGACGGCCCGGTCGCGGAACTGCTTCATCCGCTCAATCATTTCCCATTTTCCAAAGGGATGGAGCACTGGGTCGCAAAGCACAATCGATACTCCACTATGGAAGCCGAGCTGATTGTTCGCCAGCAGGGGCTGCAGAACCCGAGTCTGCGCGCGGCACTGATGCACCCGGATTTCCATACCCGACGGCTACACCAGAAGGCGCTGTTTTATCGAATGCCGGCACGGCCGCTGCTCAAGTGGTGTTACATGATGTTCCTGCGCGGAGCTGTTCTGGATGGAATGGCTGGCGTTACCTACGCTACGCTGCAATCGTTCTATGAGTACCTGATCGTGCTCAAGACCAGGGAACTCCGCCGCAGTAGGAAATAAACCGCGCTACCATTCCTTGGCCGCGGTATCCGCGGTCACCGCATTGGCTGCAGCGGGGGTTTTCCATCGCAGAATCGGTTTGCGGGCAGCGGTCGTTTCGTCCAGCCGGCGCATACGCGTGGTGTGCGGCGCGGTCTGCACCAGCTCTGGATTTTCAGCAGCCTCCTGGGCGATCTGCTTCAGCGCATCTACGAGCAGGTCCAGCTCCTCGCGGCTTTCACTCTCCGTCGGCTCGATCATCATGGCTCCCGGAACAATCATGGGGAAGCTGACGGTATAGGCGTGGAAGCCGTAGTCGATAAGCCGCTTGCCCATATCTCCGGTCTTCACGCCGTTACGCGCCTGCAGCTTGTCGGAGAAGACGACCTCATGCAGGGTGCGGGTGGGGAAGGGAAGCTCAAAGGTGCCCTCAAGCTTTGCACGGAGGTAGTTCGCGTTGAGCACGGCGTCTTCCGTCGTCTGCCGCAGGCCGTCCGGCCCGTTTGCGAGGATGTAGGCCAGCGCCCGGACGAACATGCCGAAGTTCCCATAAAAGGCGCGCACTCGGCCGACGCTCTGCGGCCGTTCGTACTCCAGCCCGAGCCTCCCGTCCGAACGGGTGACCAGCACCGGAGTGGGAAGGAACGGCTCCAGAATCTTCTTGCAGGCCACAGGACCGGAGCCAGGACCTCCGCCGCCATGCGGTGTTGAAAACGTCTTGTGCAGGTTGAGGTGCATCACATCTGCGCCAAAGTCGCCCGGCCGCACCTTGCCGACCAACGCGTTCATGTTGGCGCCGTCCATGTAGAGCAGCGCTCCCTTGGCGTGGAGAATGTCAGCGATGCGATGGATATCGCTCTCAAAGACTCCAATGGTCGAGGGGTTGGTGAGCATCAGTGCGGCCACATCTTCGTCGACCATGCGTTCGAGCTCGCCCAGGTCCACCATGCCATGTGCGTTCGATCTGAGGTTCGCCACCTGATAGCCAACGACCGCCGCAGTGGCTGGATTCGTACCGTGCGCCGAGTCCGGGATCAGAATCTTCTTGCGTGGATTCCCCTTGCTCTCGTGATAGGCGCGCACCAGCAGAATGCCCGTGAACTCTCCATGAGCCCCGGCCGCCGGTTGCAGCGTGATGGCGTCCATGCCGGTGATCTCGATCAGGCAATCGGAGAGCAACTTCATGATGCCAAGGCAGCCTTGAGACAGCGATTCCGGCTGATAGGGATGTGCGTCGGCGATGCCCTCCAGCCGCGATACCGTTTCATTGATGCGCGGGTTGTACTTCATCGTGCAAGAGCCGAGCGGATACATGCCGAGGTCAATGGCGTAATTCCAAGTGGACAGACGCGTGAAGTGGCGGATGATCTCAATCTCGGAGAGCTCCGGCATGATCCCAAGATCGGTGCGCACGGCATCGCCCAGCAGGGCAGCAGCTTCCGCCGCAGGCACGTCCAGCTCTGCCATGCGGTAGCCGCGCTTGCCCGCCGAGGACTTTTCAAAGATCAATCCTTCATTCTGATTGACGTGGGTCGTCGCTTTCCGCGGTGTGCCTGTAAACTTCGTCTCCGCCATCCATGCCTCCTGAGGGAACTGGTGCTCGCCTCCTGCGCACATCGTCAAAACTCGATTGCCTCGCCTGCGTCTCCGCTCTCCGAATAGCTGCCGCTCTCCGGCCCATCCAGATCTTCTTCCCGCAACGACAGCCCCAATACGACACCGTTGGCGAACTCGAGAGTCAAGGCGGCGCCCTCTTCGAGTGAGGCGCTTGTCACCTGATCGCCGATCTGCGCGCAGAGGGCATTGCGGTACTCGGGTTCGCCGAACGCGACGGAGAACTCCGGCAGCATGACGTAGGGCCAGTTGTAGAGCGTGAGCATCGCGGCGCCGAAGCGCAGCTCAAGGTAGTCCTCGACGAATGCGACGGACCTGAGCTCTTCGCCCTCGACGGAAGAGATGTCCATTTATGCCCTCGTCAGCTCGCGTGTAGCGGCTGCTCTTACCGCCTCGGCGGCGGAGTCCATCTGGGTGCGGGTCGTCAATTCCGTTGCACACCACAGACTCGCGTTCGGACCCAGTTCCGGGTACCAATTGGCCAGCGGCAATCCACCCACGATCTTCCTCTCCAGCAGACCCGTATTAACGTCCTCTGCCGCGGCCGGAAGCTCCAGCACGAATTCGTTGAACCGGGGTGCTCCCTCGAACAGCACTCGGGCGCCCTCGATCTGCGCAATCGTGTTCTTTAGATAAATCGCCTTGGCCAGGTTATGTTCGGCAAGCTCGCGCAGACCTTCCTTGCCGTACACGGTGAGGAAGATCGTGACCATCATGGCGACCAGCGCCTGATTGGTGCAGATGTTGGAGGTCGCCTTTTCGCGACGGATGTGCTGCTCGCGCGTGGAGAGCGTGAGCACGTAGCCTCGCTTGCCGTCCGTGTCTTTGGTCTCGCCTACGATGCGTCCGGGCATCTGGCGCAGGAACTTCTCTTTGCAGGCGATCACGCCACAGTACGGTCCGCCGTAACTGGAAGCGACGCCAAAGGACTGTGCTTCCAGTGAGACGATATCCGCCTCAGCCGGCGGCCGCACAATTCCCAGCGACACCGCTTCGGCGATGGAGACGATCAGCAGTGCTCCTGTGGCATGCGCCAGCGCCGCGATTGCGGCAACATCCTCAATGGTTCCGAAGAAGTTGGGCGACTGAATCATCACGCATGCTGTCTCCTCCGTCACCAGGGCAGCGAGAGCATCCATGTCGACCCGCCCGTCGGGACGGTAGCCTGCCTCCTGGCTGGGGATCTCCTGATGCTGGGCATACGTATGGATCACCTCGCGATATTCCGGATGCACCGTGCGGGCAATGACCACGCGGTCGCGGCCGGTGACGCGAACCGCCATCATCATGGCCTCGGCCGCGCCGGTCGATCCGTCGTACATGGATGCGTTTGCGATCTCCATGCCGGTCAGCTCGCAGATCATCGTCTGAAACTCGAACATCGCCTGCAGCGTGCCCTGCGAGATCTCCGGCTGATACGGCGTGTAACTGGTCAGAAATTCGCCGCGCTGCACCAGCGAATCAATGACCACCGGGCGGTAGTGCCGGTACACCCCCGCGCCCAGAAAGCTTGCGTATCCGGCAGCATTGTCTCCTGCAAAGCCCTTGAAACGGTCGAGTATTTCGGATTCAGAGTGTTGACGCGGGACGGCGAGATCGCGCGTCAAACGGTACTCCTCCGGGATCGAGGCGAACAGGCTCTCGATGGAGTCGACGCCAATCTCCTTCAGCATCTGCTTTCGGTCCTCTGGCGATTTGGGAAGGTAGCGCACTAGTGGCCCGTCTCCTCGCTGACAAACTTTTCGTACTGCTCCGCGGTCAGAAGCGTGTCCAGCTCCGCCGCATTCGCGAGCTGGAGCTTCATCATCCAGGTGTTGTTCGCATCCGCGTTCACCCGCTCCGGCGCGTCCTTGAGTTCTTCGTTGACCTCGATGACGGTCCCGGAGACGGGAGAGTAAAGATCGCTCACCGCCTTCACGCTCTCCACGGAGCCAAAGATCTTGCCGGCTTCCAGGGTGTCACCGGGCTTGGGCAGCTCCACAAATACGATGTCGCCGAGCGAGTCCTGCGCATAATGGGTGATGCCCACCATTCCCGTTGTTCCCTCGACGGAGATCCATTCATGCTCCTTGGTGTATTTGTACTTGGCGGGATAGGACATCAGAAAGTCTCCAGAAGAGTGGGGTCGGAATTTCGCTGCGGTGCAGCCAGTCTAAATTGCGTGCTCTTGGGCCCCATGTGAGAAACGTGGGCTAAATGGCTCTTGGAGGCCGTTTATAGAACGGCAGCGCCACAACTTTTGCTTTCACCAATTGTCCACGAATTTCGACGGCGACCACCTCGCCTAAGCCGGCATACTGCACCGGAACGTATGCCATCGCGATATTTTTCTTGAGGAAGGGCGCTGGGGAGCCGCTGGTGATCTGCCCGATCTTCTCGCCGGAGACGGTCGATACCGGGTATCCATCGCGCCCGATCCCCCGCTCGATCATCTCCAGGCCGACCAGCTTGCGTTTGGGTCCGCCACTGGACTCAATTTCCCGGAGCGCAGCCGCGCCGACGAACTCCACGCCCTTATCGAGCTTGGCATAACGACCCAGTCCCGCCTCAAAGACATTGATGGTATCGGAGATCTCATGTCCATAAAGCGCCATGGCTGCTTCGAGCCGCAGAGTATTGCGGGCGCCCAGACCACAGGGCATAATCCCAAACTCCGCGCCCGCCTCCAGCACTTCGCCCCAGACACGCTCGCTGGTGGGTGCATCGGAGGGGATGTAGATTTCGAACCCGTCCTCGCCGGTATAGCCGGTTCGGGCGATCATCACGTTGTAAACGCCGCAGACCTTGCCCCACGTGAACCAGTAGTTCTTGATTGCGCCAAGTTCGACATCCGTCAGCTTCTGGAGCGTGGCCTGCGCTTTGGGACCCTGGATGGCGAGCTGCGTGTAGTAATCCGAGTAATCGCTGATGTGCATCCCCGGCATGCTACCCACCTGCCGCCGAACCCAGGCCAGATCCTTTTCACGGGTGCCGGCATTGATCACGATGAGGTAGTCATTCTCACTGAGCTTGTGCACGATCACGTCATCGACGAACGTTCCGTTCTCATACAGCATCGCCGAGTACTGCGCCTGACCCACGGCCAGCCGCGAAACATCGTTCATGCACAGGCGTTGAACCGCCGCTAATGACCCCGGACCGCGGAACTGGATATCTCCCATGTGAGAAACATCGAACAGACCCACGCCGGTGCGCACCGCCATATGCTCCGCCACCAGGCCGGAGTACTCCACTGGCATGTCCCAGCCACCGAAATCCACCATCTTCGCTTTGTGCGAGCGGTGAGTTGTGTTCAAGGCTGTCTTGCGAAGCGTCGCCGTTTCCGTCATTCTCCACCCTATTCAGCCGCTGGCGCGGCCTCTCCAGTATCGCTCAGTGTGGCGGGGCGCTCGAGGGCGCGGCCGGGCTTCGATCCGACTGGGCGTCCAATACCTGGGCCAGTTCGGCTTTGAACCGGGCATAGAGGGCGTTCGTCGGCTCACCTTCCGACTGCCAGAGTACCGTCCCTTTCCTATCCACCAACAGGATGTAGGCGTCGTCGGGCTTGTCGTAATGCGCAGCCGTTCGCCACCCCGATTCACCCTCGAGCACCGGGATATAGTGCGGGCGCTCCTCGAATGGAACCATGGACTCCAACCGCTTGAGAATCATCCCGCGGAGCAGCTTGGGAGCTCTCGCCAGCATGGCCAGTTCGAAGTAGTCCACCTCCGGCGACTTGCCGTAGTCCGCCGAGATCAGCCGTCCCCAATTCCCGATCTGTTCCTGCGATGTATGGCTGAATCCAACCACCAGGATGGTGATCTTGGCTTTGAACGCCTCCGGCAACTTCACTTCAGTCCCGGCCAGAGTGGTTCCTCGGGTAGGCGGGATTGCCGCAGTCTGCTGCGCCAGGATCGGAAGGCACGCGAAGAATAGCGCAAGAAACCACGTCCATTTTTGCCACGGGCTCATGGTCGGTATGCTACCTGAGAACCGCGAGGGCCCACTCTTTAGCAGCGCTGCACCGAGCCGTCATTGGCCGCGCTCCCGCCGCCGTGCCCGTAGAAAGCTGCTGATGCTGAAATATCCAAAGACCAACAGCATTGTGGCTCCTCCAAGAAACGGGCGGCGCTGAAATCCGATCGAGTGCCCGCTCCATCCCGCCCGCCACATGGTGTTCGCACCATAGAGGGCGAAGATGCCAAAGAAGACGCCGGCAATCTCCAGCAGCAGTGCTCCGGTCAGCCGGACCGCGGGCTTGATGGCCAGACGATGGAACTGCCTCGCTCCTTCGCCCAGCCCGCGACTCTGCGGCGAGTTCTTAGGGACATTCCGAGTTGTCTGCCGCGTTTCAGTTGGAGCGTGCGCGACCCCGGTGGTGCGCTCTGGTTGGTTCGATACCGTGCGTGGCGGGCTCTCTGCTTTGGCCGCTTCGACCGCATGAATCAAAGTTTTCGCCGCCGACCTTGCTCCCAGACCGAGCACGCGGCCGAATCGTACGGTATCCATGCCAACAAGTTTACGCGAGTGACCCTGGGTTTCGAACCGGGCGCAACCTCTCGGGCAGACTCTCTGCGCGTGCATGCATCTGACGTTGGTGAGAAGAAGGAGCAGCAGCAATGAAGCGAGTCATCTGGACAGTCGGCGGCGTCTGTGCGGCAGCAGCAGGAATCATTCTCTGGCAATCGACCCGCACTCCTGAGGTGGAAGAGCTGGCGCACAAGCTGGAAGACGCCTGGGCGGACCATCACACCAGAGTGTGATCCTCTGCGGACGCGGTTCTTGCCATCATGGAGCAGAAGCGTTGCGGCGTGTCTAGCCGCGGCGTATCCTAGAAGTCGAAAGACTCTCCCCCGCAATGCCGTTCCCCTCCCGGGGAATACCCGATGCGGCCAAAATCGCAACGCAAGGGAGCCGGAGGTGGCATTGAATCAGAAGGTGAGAGCCCTTATCCAGAAGCTCGGTGAGGCAATCCACGAGTCTGTCTCCGAATCGGAACATATTGCCGGTGTGGTGAAGAACATTCGTGAACAGGGCTTCGATGTGATGCTCATGCTTGAGGCGACGATCGGACTCAACGAAGTCGATACCGCCGCGGAAGAGGCCGCCGCCGCCGAACAAGAGCGGACCGGCGTGTTTACGAGCAACGATCTTTCTTTCCTCAAGTCGCTGCGCATCACGGTTCCCGACGAGGACCTACCGCCGGAGTCGACCGGAGACGCTGCCGGGTGAACCGGGAGAATTAACGCAAATCTAGCGGTTGCGTTTGACTTTCCGCACAACTATGCCTTGTGATCGGCTTTGCAGGCGAGTAGGTTGCTGCTGCCCCAAGTTTGCATTTCCGCCGATCGCAGTTCTTGCATCCCATCTCTTCTAATGCGCAGCGGTATCCTAACCAGCCGCAGCCGGAGACGGTGTTCTTCGCCAGATCCAACTGCCGGACTTTACGGGAGTATGGTTGGGGTTCTACATTCGTGCTAAGTTGAACGGGCTAAGTTGAACTGGGAATTCGAGGGAAGAGGCTCATGAGAGACACACTGGGCGTGTTGCTGGCAGGCGGAGCAGGCGAACGGCTCTTCCCACTCACGCGCGATCGCGCCAAGCCGGCCGTCCCTTTTGCTGGGCAGTACCGGATCATCGACATCACGCTCTCCAACTGCATCAACTCCGACCTCCGTCACGTTTACATCCTGACCCAGTACAAGGCACTCTCGCTGAACCGGCACATCCGCGAGGGCTGGGGCCCGGTGGTTGCGAATGAGTTGGGCGAGTTTATTGAGATTCTTCCGCCGATGCAGCGCGTGTCGAAATCCTGGTATCAGGGCACCGCGGACGCGGTGTACCAGAACATCTACTCAATTGGCGCTGAAGAACCGCGTTACGTGATCATTCTCTCGGGCGATCACATCTACAAGATGAATTACGGGCGGATGCTGGCGCAGCATAAAGAGTCCGGCGCTGAGGTGACGCTCGCCACGCTGCCCATCTCGCCGGACGAGGTTTCGCGTTTCGGCGTGGTGGAGGTGGCGCGGAACGGTGAGGTTACGGGTTTCGTGGAAAAGCCCAAAAGCACCGATCTCCGCTCGCCCTTCAACAACGATATGGTGGATGCCTCGATGGGCATTTACCTGTTCAACACCGACATCCTGTTGCCCGAGCTGATCCGCGACGCCGAGGACCCCGATTCCAGTCACGATTTCGGCCACGACGTGCTGCCCAAGCTGCTGGGGCGGTTCAAGATGATGGCCTACAACTTCGTCGACGAGAACAAGAAGAGCGCTCTCTACTGGCGCGATGTGGGTACGCTGGAGGCCTACTTCGAGGCCAACATGGATGTGGCGGGGATCTCCCCGGTGTTCAACCTTTACGACAAGTCCTGGCCGATGCGCACACGACCGTACCAATATCCGCCGGCGAAGTTCGTGTTTGGCGAGCCGGGGCGCACGGGTATGGCAATCAATTCCGTGGTTTCGGCGGGGTGCATTGTTTCTGGGTCTGTGGTGCGGAATTCGGTGCTCTCGCAAGATGTTCGCGTGAACTCGTACGCCGACGTCGATTCGTCGATCATCTTTGCGCACGGGAACATCGGCCGTCACTGCCGGATTCGGCATGCGATCATCGACCGCGACGTTCACATTCCGGACGGCACGGTGATCGGGTACGACCAGAACGAGGACCGCAAGAACTACTTCGTCTCGGAGAGCGGGCTCACCGTGGTGACTCGGGATTATTCCGTCTATGAGAACCCGGTCAGCGCCGAGTTCCTGCAGCAGGGCGGACAGTAGGATACCCAGCGGGGGCCCCCCGGGGGGTATTTTGGGCGTAACTCTTTTCCCTCGAGCAGTTTGCGAGCGGGATACGCCCGTAAAGTCTTGAAAAGGCGTTAGTTACAGCTAAAATACACCAACGGAAGGGGTTAGAAGCCGTTTGCGGCAAGAATGGCTGGGTTGGATTGTCGAAGAGCTGTGCGGTTCGGGGACAAGGGCCAGGCGCTGAGCCTCGCTCCTTTTGGATAACTGGTCCCTATTCTTATTGTAATTGGCGTGTCAATGATTTGGCTGTCCAAGTGACGCTAAGTAGCTGATTCGATGGTGTAGAAATCATGGACGAGCACAACCATGGGCCGGGTTCGGGCTACGCGGCTCGTCGTGCGAACCGCGCAGCCGAAGGTTCATGAGTCGAAACGGTCCCGCCTATTTCGCCTTTGCTAAGTCTGCAACCACCTCAGAAATCTTATCCAGGATCTGGTTCCAGCCCTCGAGCTGACCGCTCTTTGTTGCCTCCTCCATGGGCTCATTGCCAATGAACGTGAGCTTCGTCTGGCCGTTTCCAAGATCCTCGAATAGAGTCACGTCGTGGGCATCCTCGATGACTGTATGTTCTATTCCATAGTGCTTAGGCTCGACCTTGTTTCCCTCCGCGTCTGCGAAGTACATGGAGGAAACGATCCGCTCATACGGAACAATCTCGTGGTATTCCCCGGCATTCCAGAACTCCTGTCCATCCGGCGATCTCATGCAGCAGAGGAATTTCCCTCCGACGCGAAAATCGATTTTGCAGACAGGCGCGGTAAAGCCTTTCGGCCCCCACCATTGCATCACGTATCGCGGGTCAGTCCACGCCTTCCAAACCAGTTCGCGTGGGGCATTGAATATCCGCGTGATCACCATTCGCTCTGTCTCACCCGCCGTACTTCGTGTCATCCTGCCTCTCCGTTCTTCATCTGATTTACGACCACTTCGAATTTGTCCAAACTCTCTTCCCAGAAGCGGCGATAGTTGATTGCCCAATCGTTGACCGACTTGATCGCATCTGGCCTGAGCGTGCACACACTCTCCCGTCCGGTCTTTTTTTTGGTTACAAGCCGAGCGCGCACCAGGTAAGCAATGTGCTTCGAAACCATCTGCTGAGAGATGGAGAAGGGTTCCGTCAACTCGTGCACCGACGCAGGCCCGTGCGAGAGCCGTTCGATCATGGCCCGCCGGGTTGAGTCCGATAGGGCCGTAAAGGTCGTGCTCAACGTATCCACAACCATAGGGTAGTGGATTACTCCGCAATGTCAAATGAAAAATACTGATTCTGAATTTGCGTCCATAGACGCGGGGGTACGAAGCTCGGTTAGCCAGCCGCTTCTGTCAGTAGAGGGGCGAAAGTTTGGCGTCTAGTAGCCGCGGGTGTGCAGGTAGAAGACGACGACGCTGGCGACCAAGCAATAGATTCCGAAGAGGTACCAGCGGCCGTTTTCCAGCCAGTTGCTGAGCCACTTGAGCGCCACCAGTCCGGCGAGGAAAGAGAAGACCGCGCCGAGCAGGCTGAACACGAGAGTGCCGTGGAGGTCGATGGGGGCACCGCTGGCAGCGGCATCGTGGGTGGCATGCAGCAGGCGGAGCGCCTCGCGGGCGATGGCGAATGGAGTGATGGCCACGGCCATAGCGAAGCTGAAACGCTCGGCGCGATCTTTGAGCGCGCCGGTGAGCATGCCGGTGGAGATGGTAGCCCCGGAGCGGGAAAATCCGCGGAAGGGAAGGCACAATCCCTGGACCAGACCCATCCAACCGGCCTGGCGCATGGTGACGGTACCGCTGGGGCGTCGGGTGAGACTCTCGGTGCTGGGCGTGGCGGCAGTCCGGACGGACTCCGTGCGCCCGCTACGCTCCCGAAGGCCGGCAATCAGGATCAGAACTCCGGCGGCGAGCAGGGCTGGGGCAACCAGGTCGAGCCGGCCGAAGAGCTCTTCAATCTCGGCTTTGGGGGCACCCCGGAACATGGTGTGCTCGACCAGCTTAATCAGCAGCTCGCCGAGGATGCCGGTAAGCAGAGTCGCCCAGACCAGCCGGATGGCGAAGCGCTTGAACGCGTCGGCACTGGAGAAATAGGTCTGCATCCATTGCTTCCAGAAGTAGGCGATTACGGCAAACATTGTGCCGGTATGCAGCATGACGAGAAGCAGCGTCATCTGGGGAGTGGACGGGTCGAGGCCCATCAGCTTTTCCGCCACGACGACGTGCGCCGAGCTTGAGACAGGGAGCAACTCCGCCAGCCCTTGAACGATGGCCAGCACGATGACCTGAGAAATTGGCATGACTCGATTCTAGCTGGCAGGCACCCGTGGATTTCGCGCGGCGCGCTACTCGCGGTCGTTGCCGTAGATCGGCACGTCCTGTCGCACGCGAAAGGCTATGCTGGCAGCCCGCGCGGTGTAGTCCGACTGTGGGTACTTCTGCTGCATCAGCGTGGCGAGGGCCTGGGCGTTGGCGGCGGCCTGCTGGGCGCGGTGGCGATCGTCTTCGCCGTACATGGAGACAAGCACTCCCTGACGGTACGTGGCTTCATACAGCGCCTGCGCGGCTTTAGGGCTGTCGGGATACCGCTCGGCGTACTTTTGGTAGAGTCCGGTTTCCATCTCAGGGCACTTGGGCAGCCCCTGCCAATCACCGCAGAGCTTGTTGTCGATCAAGTCCCAGTCGGCGAGCGCAGCGTATTTGCTGTTGGGATATTGCTTGATGATCTTCTTCATCTCGCCGTCGTAGATCTGCGGGCGGAGGTAGGCGTCCTGCTCCTTCGCGGACGGCAGAGTGTGGATGTCGGCGCGGTCCATCTGCCAGCGCACATCGGCGGAGCGGTACTGAGCCTCAGGAGCGAGCGGCGAGTCGGGGAAGTAGTCCACGACGCGGCGATAGAGGCGGCGGGCTTCGTCCGCGGCATCTTTCGGTGCATGCGGCTGCGCGGCCATGGCTTCAAAGCCGGCCGCGGTGCCGAAAAGGATGACATCGCCTTTGGGAGTGGCGGAGCTGACCACGCCCTTGTCCTTGATCCAGCCGGACTCCGGAGTGGCGTCGGCATCGGTGCTGAATTCGGGGGTGTCGCCCTCACCGTTTTCCTCATTGAGGTCGGTGTTGGCGAACACGCGGACCCATGGTCCGTTGCGCTCCATGACCACGACCTCGTGCCCGGGGAGCACCTCGGAGACGTGTCCGGCGTTGTCCTCCGCGGTGAGATACACGATGGCCGGATGCACGACAGTGGCGCGGGATGCGCGATCGTATCCTGCGAGCTCCTTCTTGGTCTTGCGCTGCGCGGTAGCACTGACAGCGGTGACCAGCAGGAGAAGCGCGAGCATGATGAAAGCGTTCGCTCTATTGCCGCGATGGTTGGTTCGGTTCCTGATCTCGATCATCCCGATCCTTTAGACTCCGAATGCCTTGCAGGCGGAAGCGCGGTTCGTTCGAGCTCGCGCCGATGCTCCGGCTCGATGTTACCCCCACTCAGGACGGCAACCACATGGGAGGCCGGAGGCAGGGCGTGATGGCGGAAGAGCGCAGCGGCGAGAGCGACCGCGCCGGATGGCTCAGGGACCAGGCCGGTGGCCTGCACCATGATGCGCATGGCGGCGCGGACCTCGTCTTCGGCGACGGTGACGATGCCGTCGACGTAGCGGAGGATATGCTGGAAGTTCAGGCTGCCAAGGGACTGGGTGCGGAGACCGTCACAGATGGTCCGGGTGGTCTGGCTTGCGTCCCAGTGCACGAGTGTCCGGCTCTCGAAGGACTCTTTGGCGTCGGCTGCGAGCTCGGGTTCGGCACCCCAGACCTGGATCGCCGAGCCAGGCGCGCCCAGCTTGACGGCGGTGGCGATGCCGCTGAGGAGTCCGCCGCCGGAGACCGGAGAGAGGATGAGCGCGCTGCTTTGTGCCGGCGCAACATGGGCGAGTTGCTCCAGAATTTCGACACCACAGGTGCCTTGGCCGGCGATGATGGCCGGATCATCATAGGGCGGGATGACGGTGTAACCGAAGCGGAGGGCGAGCTGCTCGGCCTTTTCGCGGCGCTCGGAACTGGCGGGACCGACCAGGACGATTTCGGCGCCCAACTCGGCGACGGCGTCACGCTTTACCGCGGGTACATTGTCCGGCATGACGATCATGGCTTTGGCGCCGAGCGCGCGGGCGGCGTACGCCACGCCCTGGCCGTGATTCCCGCTGGAGTAGGTGATGACGCCGCGTTCGAGTTGCTCGTTTGAGAGCTGGGCCACGCTGTTGTAGCTGCCGCGCAGCTTGAAGCTGCCGATGGGCTGCTCGCTCTCAGCCTTGATGTACAGGGCGAAGGGCAGATCAGGTATGCCCGCGGCTGCCAGGCGTTCGGGCGGGACGAGATGCAGGCCGGTGCGCACGGCCACGCCAGCGAGGCGCTGTTGCGCCGCGCGGATGTCCTCGAGATTGACCCACTGCTCCGCCATTCTCCCCAGTATGGACCAAGGTGCGGAGAGTCGGGGTGGCCGCAGCTATCGTGACTCGGATGCCTCCATGACGCGGGCGAAGAAGTGGAGCAGACGCCAGCTGTCCATGGCGGTGGGCGCGGCGCCGTCCAGGTTGACGTGGGAGAGGATGGGGCTGACCAGCATGGCTTTGAGGTCCTGGGGCCGCAGCTCCCGAGCCAGCCAGAGGGTTTCGGCGGAGGGGATGACGTTGTCGGCCTGTCCGTGAAGTAGATAGATGGGGGTTCCGAGGCCGGATAGACGTCCATCTGGGGAGAGCGCGGCCATTTCGGCGGCGTACTTGCGCGCCACTGCCTGAACGCGGGCGTGTGTGGCGGCTGAGGTGGCATCCATCAGCTCGAGGGATTCCGTCTTCTGACTGGGCTTGAGGGCGAGGGAAGCACGCGTTTCGGCGGCCTTGTCCTCGTAGAGATGGGCGCGCAGGACTGCCTGGACCGGGGCGAGATCCTGTGGGGGAACGAAATCATCGAGGTGCTCATACTCGATTACCAGCGGGCCGTACTCATGCGGGGGCAGCTGCTCAACGGTGCCGTCCGGGCGGAGATCGCTGCCGGTGGCGTAGTACTGCGCGACGCGGGCCATGGAGTCCTGGGAGCCGACTGCGAGGACGAACTTGAATGCGGGATGGTAGCGGGGGTCCGCTGCGGCGACGAGCGCCAGGCCACCAGAGAAGCTGAGGCCGGTGACGCCGACAGGGCCGCCGGTCCGAGCGGCGAACCAGGCGACGGAGCCGCCTATGGTCTGGAGCGACTGCCGACTGACGCGGTAGTCCTTGATGTCGGGCAGCTCGGGCGTGAGCACCTGGATGCCACAGCTTGCGATGGCGGCGGCGAAGCTCATCAGGCGGGGCTCATCGATGCCGAGGTGGTGGACGCCATGGAAGATGACCATCGCCGGAGCCTTGGCAGCGTGGGAGGGCGTATACAGCCGCGCACGCACCTGCTGGGTGGTTGAGCCATCCGAGATGGGGATCAGCAGGTCCTGGCGGGTGACGGGGCCGATGACGCCGTTCGCGATCCAGGGCACGGGGTGGCCTTCCACTTCGTGCAGTACGGCGAGTGCCTGAAGAAGAGGGCGTACTGGCTGCAACGCCGCATAGAAGAGGGCGCAAAGGGCGAAGAGCAGGCACGAGGCAAAGCGCAGGAACCTGCTCATCGCAGACCGAGACAAGCGGGCGAGATCGAATCGGGCCTCACGTTCATGGCCTCCCCGCTAGAGCTGCTGGGCTGGTTCCTGCTCCTTGGCATCGCCCAGGGTGACTTTGAAATCCATGCGCTTGCGACCGCGGAAGACGCCGATGGTGACGGTATCTCCGGCGCGATGGGCGTTCATGGCGGCGGCGAGGTCCTGCCTGTTGGAGATTGTTTCTCCGTCGAACTGGACGATCAAATCGCCCCCGAGCATCACGGGGATGTTGCCCTCGTAGGCGCGCTGGGTGCCCCCGTGGAGCCCGGCCTTCTCGGCGGCGCCGCCCGGCAGCACGCGTTCGATGAGCAGGCCATAGTCAGCGGGAAGGCCGATCTGCTGGGCGACGTCGGGACCGATTTCCAGGGTGATGATGTCGAGGGTGGGGCGGCGGATGCGGCCGTAGCGGGCGAAGTCGTCGAGGACGGCCTTGGCGGTGTTGATGGGAATGGCGAAGCCAATGCCGGAGGACTGCTCGGCTCCGTTGCTGGCAATCATGGTGGTGATGCCGATGACCTCGCCGCGGGAGTTGAGCAGCGGTCCGCCGGAGTTGCCGGGATTGACGGAGGCGTCGGTCTGGATGGCGTCTTCGATCTGGGCGCCGGTGGGCGTGCCCACCGACCGGATAGCGGAGATGATGCCGCGGGTCATGGTGCCGGAGAGGCCGAAGGGATTGCCGATGGCGTAAACGCGCTGGCCAACCACGAGGCCCTGGCTGGTTTCAGCGAGTGTCGCGGGAACAAGATCGGGTGCATCGATCTTCAGCAGCGCGAGGTCGTGGCCTTTGTCGACTCCGACGATGTTTGCCTTGTACTTGTGCTTGTTGGAGAGCGTGACTTCGACTCCGCCGCGCTGGGCGCCGTCGATGACGTGATTGTTGGTGAGAATGAGGCCGTCCTTGTTGAGGACGAACCCCGAGCCCTGGCCCTGCTGCGGGACGGGGCCGTAAAAGAAGTCCCAGGCGACGGCGGTGGCGGTGATGTTGACGACACTGGGCAGCGCTTTCTTGTAGACGGCGATGTTCTGCTGTTCTTCCTCGTCGAAAGCGGGGGCGGCGGAGGCGACGGTAAGGTCAAAGGTGCCGTTGGAGCCAGGGCCGGAGACGATTGCCGCGCCGTCGGTGGTGTGGCCCATCCAGTGCGCCAGCGAGCCTGTCGGCAGAAAATGCGTGGTCGCGTAATAGAACCCGCCCAGCAACACGAGCACCAGTAGCACGGGACGATACTTCATAGTCGGGGAATTATCCTTTCCTCACCGATAGATACGATTTTAGCCAGCTTCGGGTTCTCGGGAGTCGGGTCTCTCCAGGGTGGAATTACCGATAGGGCGGTTTTCCGCGGCGTTGCCATCCCGCTGGCGGGCCTGCTGCTGAAGTGCTGGCCACAGCCGGTCGACCTGAGCGATCAGGTTATCCACGGTGCCGTCATTCACAAGCACGTAGTCGCTGTGCTGGGCCTTCCAATCGTCGTCGAGCTGCTCAGCCATGCGCTGGCGAGCGTCGGCCTCGAACTCCCGGCGAGTTTCGGGATCGAGTGGTGCGCCGTCCGTCACTCGCGCGATAAAGCGGTCGGTCTTTGCCTCCTGGGGCGCGCGTACGAGAACGATGCGATCGAAGCGGCGGCTCCATCCTTGCTGGCCGCCGTGCCTGGTCTCGAACACGAGTGCTGACTCGACCATGATGACGGCATTGGGATCTCGTGCGGCAATCTCCGACGCGAGCTCGGCCTGGCGCGCGATGGTGGCGGGGTGGACGATGGAGTTCAGTTCCTCGATCCGGCTCTGGCCGAAGGCAATACGCGCCAGCTTAGCGCGGTCAAGCTGGCCGCCGTCCGCGAGCACCTCCGGGCCGAAGTGCTGGATGATCTGTTCGTAGACGGGCTCACCCGGCTGCATGAGTCCGCGAGCGATTTCATCGGCATAGAGGACGTGCGCGCCGAGCTCGGCGAAGCGCCGTGCCGCTGTGGACTTGCCGCTGCTGAGACCGCCAGTTAGGCCAACGCGGAGCATCGTTATCTACCCCGCCGGGCGCGGGCCGCCTTGACGGTGTTGTGCATCAGCATGGCGATAGTGAGCGCGCCCACACCGCCGGGTACCGGTGTGTAGGCGCGGGAACGCCCAAAGGCAGCAGGGTCGATATCTCCCACCAGGGTGGAACCGCGGTCTGCAAAATGCTTTGCCCGCGTAGCGTCCCCGGGAAAGAAGCGTTCCACGTCGGCTTTCTCGGTAAGGCGGTTGATGCCGACATCGATCAGTGTGGCGCCCGGTTTGACCATATCGGTGGTGACGAAGCCCGGCCGCCCGATGGCGGCGACCAGCAAGTCTGCATCCCGCGTGTAGCGCGGCAGGTCGACCGTTTTGCTGTGGCAGACGGTCACAGTAGCGCTGGCGTTCAGGAGCATCATGGCGATGGGCTTGCCCACGATATCCGAGCGGCCCACGACGACCGCGTGCTTGCCGGCGACGGGTATGCTGCTGCGGCGAAGGATCTCCATAATGCCGGCGGGCGTACAGGGCTCCAGCGCAGGCTGTCCGCTCTGCAGACGTCCGGCATTTATGGGATGAAAGCCGTCGACGTCCTTCTCCGGGGAGACTGCCTCAAGCAGGCGGCGGGTGTCCACCTGTTTGGGAAGGGGCAACTGGACAAGAATTCCGTCGATCTCGTCGCGCTGGTTCAGCGTGGAGATCAGCTCAAGCATCTCTTCCGTGGTAACGGTTTCGGGCGGGGTGTGCATTTCGCTGTGCATCCCCAGCTCAGCGCAGGCCTTTACCTTGCTCCGGACATAGATCTCTGAGGCGGCCACGTGGCCGACCAGCACAACAGCCAGTCCGGGCGTTATGCCTGCCGTCTTAAGGGCGCGAACCTCTTCGCCCACCTCTGCCTTGATCGCGGAGGCGATCTCAATACCGTTCAGAACTCGAGCCGTTTCGTTCATCACGTCCATGGTACTAGCGGCGGGAGGTCTTGCTTGCACCCTGCGCGGCTCTCCTTGAAGATGAGTGAAGTGATGTCTTCATCCCATCGCGCTTCGGGCACCATGCTGCGGGCGGAAGAGTTGCGCTGGCTCGCCTGCCCCATCTGCCACAGCAGTCTTGCTCTCGAAACCAGCGCGGTGCGCTGCACCGGGTGCACGCGCAGCTATCCGGTGGAGGATGGGATTCCGGTGCTGCTGGCCAGCCGCTCGATTCTGGACGCGCATATGCATTTCTGAACTGTCCCAGCGTTTTTGACCAGCAAGAGGGGCGGGTCACGAATGGGTGCGCAATATGGTTACCGATGAAACCACCGGAAAATAGCAACTCAGACAGAGTTTCCGCGTCTAAACCAAGCAACACACGTTGGAATTAGCATTTCCCTCGCGTGGAGCAGACCGGAGAGTCTCCGCGGGTTCGGGGCACTCCAGAAGGAGGATGGCCATGGAAATTTATTCTTCCGCGCCCGGCGTGGAAAGGTTCACTGAGACCGATCTCTCCTTACTGCGTGATGAGCTGATGCAGTCTGGCCTGGACCACTGGCAGGCGGCGGAGCTGATCAGTTCCTTCCTGACGGTCCGCGGGTATGGTGTCTCGCACCATGCGGCACGCGGCGCTGCGTCCCGGATTGAGTCGGTCGGCTGCTCACTGAAGTCCATGCAGGAAGAGCTGGAGAAGCTCGCCCTGGTGATGTAGCGGATGCCCCGCTTTTTCCTAGACATTCTCGCGGCTTGATGTAATGTTTCGGCATGACGTGTACGCTGCTGCGCGCTATGGCGGCACTCGCGGCGTTGGCGGGAGCCATGATGTGCGGCGGGCAGCCGCCTAAGTCTGCCTCCACAACCACTCTTGCTTCAGGGATTGGCCGAATCGCAGGGACGGATGCGGATTCAGGGATTGCATATCTGCGTCTGGTTCTGAAGGGCAGCGGCGGAGGTGCTTCGGTAAAGCCGCCGCTGTTGGTTGCCCAGTGTACGGTAGCACCCGATAACAAAAGCCGCTTCGAGCTCTTCGCCAGCTTTGAGGGTGACCCGGCTCTGACGTTCTACCCGCCGTGGAAGAGCAAAGGCCCGGAAGACCCGTTCCCGCCGCGAACGGAGAAGGCGACGATCACGATGGAGTTTCTCGGGTATACCCATGTGAAGCCGATGAAGCGGCAGTTCGAGATCCCTGTGCAAACGCCGGGGCTGTATCGGTACAACTCATCCGGAGTCGCGTCCTCGAATATGGAAGACGCCGCGTATTTCCTGCGGTATCTGATTGCGCTTCCCACGCTTCGGCTCACGCTCAAGGAGCAAACCGCTGAGTTCCTCACCTCTGCGTGGCTGGACCAGATCCGGCGCGAACCGCTGTGTGCTGCGTCAGGACTGAAATAGCTGGCCATGCAGGTGCCAGGAGCCAGTGCATAATCGGAGAATGCCCTCACTCTGGTCTCCAGCTAACTGGCCGCAGCGCTTGGCCGAACTCCTTGCACCTGCAGGAGAACTGAAAGAAGCTCCTTTGCGCCGCGACGTGCGATCGCTGGGCATGCTGCTGGGCGAGGTATTGCGTGAGCAGGCAGGTGCTGCAACCTTCGCCGCGGTAGAAGAGCTGCGCCTGACGGCTATCGCGAGACGCGAGCAGGAAGAGAACCGAAGCAGTGCCGCCGCACGGACGAGTACACAGGTGGCGACTGAGCTGGCGACTGAGCCGATGGAAAATGCGCTCGAGTGTGTAGGAGCGCTTGAGGTGGGGAGCGCGTACCAGCTCGCGCGGGCTTTCGCGTTTTACTTTGAACTGATCAACCTGGCGGAGACCAATCACCGCAAGCGCCGCCGTCTCTCGAGCAAGCTCAATCCGGCCGCGGAGCCGCAGCGTGGTTCCTTGCGTGGCGCGCTGCGCGCCATGCGGCTTGCCGGCCTGGATGCACGCGAGGCGCTCGAAACCCTGGGACGCATCTGCGTTACGCCGGTCTTTACGGCTCACCCTACGGAGGTGGCGCGGCGGTCGGTGATATTCAAGCGGCGACGGCTTTCCGAACTCTTGGAGCAACTGGACCGCATTCCAGTACCGGAGCCGCAGCTGGAATCGCTGGAGCAGGAAGTGATTGCGGAGATCACTTCGCTGTGGCAGACCGATGATGTCCGGCAATCGCGACCGCAGGTGCGCGATGAAATCCGCATGGCGCTCGACTACTACGAGTCCTCCATCTTCGATACGCTGCCGGTCCTCTACACGGAGATCGCGGCATCGCTGAAGACTGAGTACCAGATTGAGATGGGTCTCGCGGATCTGCCGAAGCTGGTGAACTTCGGATCTTGGATTGGAGGGGACCGGGACGGCAATCCGTTTGTTACTCCGGAGGCGACGCGCGAGGCGCTCGCGATGTCGCGCGATCTGCTGTTCAGTCATTACCGGCGGCGGCTGCAGCGCATCTTCGACCATCTGGCCAGCTCCACGCGGTTGGTGGCGGTGACGCCTGAGCTTACGACTCTGCTGGACTCGTACTTAGCGAAGCTGCGCGATACCGGGCAGTCGCAGCTGGAAAACCGGCTGCCCTATGAGTCGATGCGGCTGCTGGTGGGCTGCATCATGATGCGCCTGGGCGGCCCACCGCAGCTCTCGATCCACCTTCCTGCCGAGACGCCGCTGCCGCCTTATACGCGCGCCTCGGAGCTGATGGAGGACCTTACCGTGCTGCGCTCCAGCCTGATGCGCAACCATGGCCGACGGCTGGCGGAGATTCACATCGACCCTCTCCTGGTGGAGATCCGCACCTTCGGGCTGCACCTGCAGACTCTGGACATTCGTCAGCACGCACGCGTTCATGCGGCGGCGGTTCGGGAGGTCTCGCAGAGCTCAGGGATGTCGGATAGCTCAAACCTCAAGCTTCCACCGGCGCTCACGCATCAGACGGCGGAGGTGCTGGCCACCTTTCGGGCCATCGCAGAGCTGAAGCGGGAGTACGTTCCGGAGGCGCTCTCGCGGTATGTGATCAGCGGCGCGGCCTCTGCGGAGGATGTGCTTCATGTGCTGTGGCTGGCTCGGCTGGGTGGAGTTCGCGTCGAGGGTTGCGTGGGCGCGGCAGAGGTTGCGGAGGACGGCGATCCGGGACTGCAGCCGGTGCCGCTGTTCGAGTCGATCGAGGACCTGCGGAATGCACCGGCCATCTGCCGATCATTGTGGAGCTCCGAGGTTTATCGGCCGCTGCTTGCTTCGTGGGACCACCGGCAGGAGGTGATGCTGGGCTACTCGGACTCGAACAAGGACGGCGGGATGATCACCAGCACCTGGGAGATATGGAAGGCGCACCGGGCGCTGCACCAGGTCGCCGCCGACTGCGGCGTCACCCTGCGGCTGTTTCACGGGCGCGGAGGCACCGTGGGACGGGGCGGCGGTCCTACGCATCGCGCCATCTTTGCGCAGCCGGTGGATAGCTTTTCGGGCGAGCTGCGCATTACAGAACAGGGCGAGGTGCTCAACTGGAAGTACTCAGATGTGGTGCTTGCCGAACGCAACCTGGAGTTGATGATCGCAGCATCGCTGGATGCGTTGGCACGCCCGGATGCCACAGTGCAGCAGCGCAAGAACGCAGCTGACCCGTATCTACCGCACCTCACGGGCGAGATTCTGCCGGAGTGGGAGGCCGCACTGGACCAGCTCTCGGCTACTTCCTACGAGTTTTACCGGAAGCACATCGTCGAGAATCCCGAGACGTTCGCATATTTCGAGCAGTCGACGCCGGTGGCCGAACTTGAGAACGCGCGCATCGGCTCTCGACCTGCCAAGCGCACGGATGGCTCCAGTGCAAAGAAGCGAAGCATGGAAGATCTGCGAGCCATCCCGTGGGTGTTCGGCTGGATGCAGTCGCGGCAGCTCGTGCCCGCGTACTTCGGAGTCGGGCATGCGCTCGAGCAGTTCATCTTGAACAATGTGCCGGCGAGGCCCGCTGGTATTGATTCGGAGGGATGGGCGAAAGCGAGCCCGCAGGAACGCGAGGCTGCCAATCTCGCCGAGCTGAAGTCGATGACCCGCAACTTTCCGCTGTTCCTGGACATTATTCGGAACGTCGAGATGGCACTGGCAAAGGCGGACTTCGCGATTGCGCGGCTCTATGCAGAACTGGTCGAGGACACGGGGCTGCGGGACCGCATTTACAGCCTGCTCCATGAGGAGTTTGAGCTGACGCGCCGCATGGTACTCGCGGTCACCGGACAGGCGAGGCTGCTGGAAACGAACCCAGTGCTCGAGCGATCCGTTCGTCTGCGCAATCCGTACGTCGATCCAATGTCATTCATCCAGGTGGAGTTGCTGCGCCGCAAGCGGGTCGCGCTTCGAGAAGGACACCCGGTGTCTCCGGAGCTGGACCGAGCGATTACGGCGACGATCAATGGCATCTCCGCCGGGCTGCGCAATACCGGTTGAAGGATCCTAGCCGTGACGGACGACCCGCCATAACACGTTGGTAATACCACCTTGGTAACAGCTATCCGTCTCAAATTGCGTCATTTCCAGGCACCTCGATGATTCTTTACACTCTCTAAAGCTTTAGCCCGCAAACGGAGACGCATGTGTGGACAAGTGCTAGGGGACCCAAATGAGTCATAATCATCCTGTCGCGAGCCGTTCGCGCGCCAAGCTTTTATTGGCAGCCGTTTTTCTGACTGGCTGCGCCATCGCCGCCGCAACCCTGCCTATGGGCTGCAGCAGCGGAGCGACTTCCAGCGTTGCCTCCGGCATGGCCAGCGTTAACACTGTGCTCAGCGACCCCGCAACCTGCCAGGCGCCGAGCGGACCGTACGCCCACGTCTGGGTCACGATTACAGACCTGAAGGCCAGCGTGAATTCCGGGGCAGGGGACAATGACTCCAGCTTCGTCGATCTGACGCCCAGCCTTTCCAAGTCGCCGATGCAGATCGACCTGCTTGGGCAGGCGAATAACCAGTGCTTTCTTGCCTCGCTCGGTTCCAAGACTCAACTGCAGGCTGGCAATTACCAGCAGATCCGGATCTTTCTCGCCGACAACGCAACAAGCGTTGCCAACAACCAGTGCACGGGTGCGGCGAACTGTGTTGTGTTGACCAACGGAGGCAACAACTATCCGCTGCAGCTCTCCAGTGAATCGAAAACCGGCATCAAGATTCCGTCTGGCCAGATCGCCAGTGGCGGTTTCAGCATCGGCGCTGGCCAGACGAAGGACCTTGATATTGACTTCAACACCTGCATTTCCATCGTCCAGGAAGGGAACGGAAAATATCGCTTGAAGCCTGTTCTCCACGCGGGCGAGGTCTCGACTACAGCGACCTCGATCAATGGGAAGGTGGTTGATAAAGCGACGGGAAGCGCGGTTGGAGGATCGGTCCTGGTGGCGCTGGAGCAGAAGGACGCAAACGGCATCGACCGTATCTTCATGAGTACCGTCACCGACTCTTCGGGTGCCTTCGTCTTTTGCCCACTTCCCGCAGGGACATACGACGTCGTGATTGTGGGCGAGAGCAGCGGGGGGACTGCGTATGCTCCCACCGTAATCACCGGTGTGTCTCCTGGTTCGGCGCTCGCTACAGTCCAGCTTTATCCGCAGGCCAGCGGCTCTGCTGGTCCGGTTACACTCAGCGGCACAGTAGTCACACAGGTCAGCACCTCGCCTGCAGTTGCCACGGCTGCGGATATTGAACTGAGCGCTCTGGAGCAGGTCTCCGGTGGCCTCACCGTTACGATTCCGCTGCTGCCCAACTCGACGCAATCCTCGGCAACGCTCGCGCTGCATACTGCCGGCGGCGGCACCTGCACCAGCGGAACGGACTGCGCCAGCTACAGCATTCTGCTGCCCGCGGCTACCTCATATGTGGGCAGCTTCTCGGCCAGCGGAACCACGCTGACCGTGAGTGCCGTCGCTGCTTCGTACACCGTGGACGCGTTCGCCTTCCTGCCATCGGGCGGAGGGGCCACGGATTGTCAGCCATCCGAGGTGAAGTCGACTGCTGTGGCTCCGGTCGCGGGGTCGACTGTTGCGGTCGGGCCGATTTCATTTACCGGCTGCACTGCGGGTTACTGACCTCGATGCAAAAGCGCGCCACGGCGGATACCGATCCGGGTCCGCCGTGGCGCTTCATCTCGTTAGGAAACCAGGCAGGGAGAGCCTACGCGGCCTTGTCCTGCTTGCCCTGTTCTTCAAATGGCAGGAAGAGCGTGAACACCGTCCCGTGATGCACGGGATGTTGGCAGCTGCGTACCTCCATGCGTCCCTGGTGCCGTTTGACGATACCTTCGGAGATCCAGAGGCCGAGTCCGGTGCCATTCAGCCCCTTGGTCGTATAGAACGGCTGGAAAAGCCGGCGGCGCACGGCTTCCGGCATCCCGTGGCCGGTATCAGCGATGGTCATGCGGACGCCTCGCCTGCCGGTCGAGGGCTGTGTCGCTTCGTGGGCTCGCACGACCAGGCGACCGCCCTGTCGCATTGCATCGATGGCATTGGCGATGAGATTGTTCAGCACCTGGCGGATATCGTTTTCGAAGCAGAGCACTTTCTTGTCGGTGGAGTAGTCGGCCTGCACTCGGATTCCGGAATTTGTTAAGCGGCCATGATAGAGGTTGAGAACTGCATCCAGCAGCTCCGACGGTGAGACCCAGGTAGGTTTGGCGGCCTGCCGATGAAATCGCAACGTCTGAGTCGCAATCTGCGATACACGCGAAAGCTCGGTCTGTGCCATGTGGACGTAGATCCGCATGTCGCTGGGAAGGTGTTCGCTCTCGGAGATCAGGTACAGCAAATTCGTGATTGCCTCGAGCGGGTTGTTAATCTCGTGCGAGATCGAGCTCGCCAGCCGGCCTACGGCGGCTAACTTTTCGCTCTGGACCAGAGCCGCCTCCGCCTTCTTCAGGTGCGTGATCTCAAGCCACGCCGCAGTGATCGCCTGTACTGTGCCGTCGTCAGCGAAGACGGGCGCATAACTCACGTCCCAAACCCGGTGCTCCTCGGGCCGGGTCGGCAGAATTCCCTCGATGGTCTGGTTTTTTACCGTGTGCCCCTCGGCAGCGATCTGCATCATCTCCAGCAGGCCGGTGATGGGCGCTATCTCGTCGAATCTGCGTCCGATGACCTGTTCGGAGGGCAGCCCGAATATTTCCGCCTGCCGCTCATTCAGGCGCAGGCAGCGGAACTCGACCGGGTCGTACTGTGCCAGCCCGACGGGAGCGGTGTGGTAGACCGCCTCCAACTCCGCGTGCTGCCGCTCCGTTTCGCGCTGCTTCTGACGCAGTGCCTCGGCGGCGATGCGGGTATCGTGGATGTCCATGCCAACGCCTAGCCAACGCAGCGTGAGGCCGGCATCGTCGCGGATGGGAAGCGCGCGAATTTTCCACCAGCGTACCGCGCCATCTCGGCCCTGAATCATCCTCGCCTCGACATCGAATTCGGAGCCGGTGCGGACAGAACGCGCCCAGGCTTGGCGAACCCGCTCGTTATCGTCCTCCGCGACCGCATTGAGCCAGCCGTCCTCTCCCATGCTGTCGAGGGTCTGGCCGATGTAGTCGAGCAGCCGCTGGTTGGCATAGGTGATCTTTCCCGTGGCAGAGCCCATCCAGATCGCCTGGGGATTGAGGTCGGTGAGCGCCCGGTAACGGCCCTCGCTCTCCACCAGCTTTTCGTCGTTCTTCTTGCGCTCGGTCACATCCAGCACAAGGCCGCGGAGATGGGTGGCTACGCCGTCGCGGTGGATGGAGCGTCCGCGGCACTCCAGCCAGCAGCGGCGCCCGTCCTCCGTCTCAATCTGGAATTCCAGCACCACCATGGCAGGGCTTTCCAGCGCGTCATGGAGGGCACGCTGCACCCGCTTCAAATCGGCAGGAACAATGATTCGCTGAATTGCCTCGGGAGTCGAGAACTCCTCGCAGGGCCGGCCCAGCAGGGGATAGGAGCCCGGGCCATAAGTGATCCGGCGGGTCTTCAGATCGAAGTCCCAGGTCGCGGCCAAGGCCGTCTGCTGGATCACCGAGAGCAACTCCTGCTGATCGAGCAACGCCTGTTCGCGCCGTCTGCGATCCGTGATGTCGCGGAAGAAGACGACGATGCCATCGTCCGAGCGCCTGGCTTGGATGGAAAGCCAGCGACCCAGCGACTCCGAGTAGTAGTCTTCCAGGTCCGCCGGGGCGCCTTCGTCCATGGTGCCTCGAAGACGCGATTCCAAATCGCCTGCTCCCTGGGGGAAGAGCTCGCGCCACAGGTTCTTGCCCGCGATATCTTCGCTCGCGCCCAGCAACTGGCGGGCTCTCTGGTTCAGGTAGCGAACGTTCCAATCGCGATCCAAGGCGGCGATCGCATCCGAGGTGACGTCCAGAATCTGAGCGAGCCGGGTATTCAGCTGATCGCGTTCGTCGGCAGCTCTCTTCTGCGGGGTCACGTCACGGTAATAGAGGGTGAGACCTGACTCACCGGGGTGCAGCGCAATGTCCACCCAGAGGTCGAAACGGCCGAAGTAATACTGCATTCGTCCCGAAGTGCCGGAGGCCATGGCGTCGCGGTACCGCTGCTCCAACTCCGTGCCGACGGTATCAGGAAACAGCTCCCAATGGGTTTGTTTTCCGATGGCGTCGGGGGGAATCCGGCTGATTCTGCGGGCCTCTGCATTGGCGTAGACGATTCGCCAGTCGTGGTTCAGAAGCAGCACTGCATGCGGGAGTTTGTCGAGGAGGTCCTGTAAGGCCGGTGGTTCCGGCGGCGATCGGAACTCATCGGAGGTTCCGGAAAAACCTACCTGGACTGGGTCGCCCTCGTGCGCAATATGTTGGAAGACGTCCGCCATGGGCCCCGAATCTGCGGCTGCCCCAGAGGGTATCCCCGGGGCACCCTGTCAATAGGATAGGATGCGTCCTCGCGGAGAACTCAGTCCTCGAAGCTGTTGGCGGATTGACCTCTCAAATCCTGATCTTGTAGTCGCTCTTCAAGGCGGCGCATCATCGACTGCAGCGACTCCATGTGCATTTCCAATTCTGCGATTCGAGCCGCGAGCTCTTCCTTGGCTCGTACCGAGCCGGAAGTTACTGGTTCCGGTGACTTTATCTCCTGTTTGGCTGTCCCGCAGAGCGTGTGCATGTAGCGGATTTCGCGCGAGCCAGGCTGGCGCTGCAAGGCAACCACCAGCGGACGAATGCCACTGGTCGCGGATTCCTGGACGTCCGGCAAACTCATCAAGCGGTTGATCGTGCTTTCAACGCCTGCGATGTCATCAAAGGAGTACATCCGGTCTGCCCGGTTGCGCAACTCGCCCGCGGTCTGCGGTCCGCGGAGCAGCAGCAGGCAGAGGACTGCCGTCTCATCCCGGCGGAGGTTGAGCACGGTTCGGGCGCGATGCTCAAATTTGGGTACGCGAGCGTCGCGCACCACTGAGGTAAGTTGCTGCTCTGCAAGCGCATGCAGCGCCTGCCGGACATCGTCCTCTTGTAGTTCCATCACCGGTTCGCGACTGGACTTCTGGTTGCACCCTGCAATCAGCGCGTTGAGGGAGAGGGGGTAGTTCTCCGGCGTGACAATCTCCTTTTCTATCAACGTGCCGAGAACACGGGCCTGAACTGGGTCGAGAGTCATACGGCTAGAGTGCCACATGAGGCGCTGTCTATCCCACAAATCAGGCACTTAAAGCTGCGACAGAAAGATGACAATCGAAGGTGCCGGACGGCGGGTTGCCTGCGTTAAACTGATTAAGTGAATCGAGAAACGCAAATCTCATTCGCATATGCGGATTCACAAGAAACCAAGACCCCTGGGAGTTTGAAAGCGAATGCAGATGAAAACCAAGGTCGCGGCACTGGCCGTGATCACTGCGGTCTCCATAGCTCTGAGCCCAAGTTCTGGTGCCTCTGGCCTCCATTCCACCAGCGCTTCCGCCCTGCGCACTCCACCCAAGGCCTCGGAGCCGCCCGCAGTGGAACCCCAATACCGTCTTCACCTGCACCACCTGCACACGGGCGAGGACCTCGATATTGTGTATCGGGTGGGAAATACCTATCTGCCATCTGCCCTGGAACAGCTCAACCACTTCCTGCGCGATCACCGGACGCAAGACGTCCGCGATTATGATCCGCGTGAGTTTGATGTGCTGCATGAGTTGATGACATCCCTCCGCCGGCCGGATGGTGTGATTGACATCGTCTGCGGGTATCGCACCCCGTGGAGCAACAACTATCTGCGCACCCGGGGGCCCAGCACCGGGGTGGCAGAGCACAGCCAGCATATGCTCGCGAAGGCCATCGACATCCGTGTACCAGGAGTGAGCACTGCCAAGCTGCGTAATGCGGCCCTGGCGCTACACGCCGGCGGGGTCGGGTTCTATCCCATCTCGCAGTTTGTGCACGTGGATGTGGGTCCGGTACGGCAGTGGCAGTATCGCTAAAGACGTCGCTGGCCTATACCCAAACCGCTGCAAGCTGCAGCTTCAGCGCACTCTGATGTCGGCGTCCACGTCCACTACGAGCGCGTCATGATCCACGGTCATCGAGTGCAGTTTCAGCGTGTCCAGCGAGAGCGAGTAGCCAGTCGCGCTGAGGGATTGCTGCAGGAGCTTGCTTAGAATTTCCGCCGCGTTCACCTTCATCTGCGCCGGCAGCTTACGGCTGAGAAAAGGGACCAGCAGGAAGTTCAACTCCCTGGAGTCGCTGAGGCGATCAATGCGGGCGTCGCGAAAACCGATGGATTCCCCTTCGGCATCCGGGACCAGGGAGACGTCTGCGTCCCGGGTAAGTCCGACACCGATACAGGTGCTGCGCAGTCCTGTCCCCAGCTTTGAGCGGGTGTGGACGTGCACCACGACTCGGTCGTCTTTGAACGAGACCTGAGGCGACTCTGCATACACGTAACACGCGGAGCGCGCGTCTCCGCGGATGTAATAGCGTCCGTCTGGCCCGCTAAAGAGCTGGGTCTTCAGCGTACGTTCCAGCGCGGCCGCGGAGATCTTGAGTTCCAGGGCTCGGGCTGTCGCGGATGGGACCAGCAGGACGCACAGCGTCAGGCAAAGGCAACGGAAAGCCTTCATGGAAGCAGCATAAGAGAAGGTCGAACTCGCCATTCCTTACTTGCTCCGGGCGCCTAAGAGCTTCTTCTGCGCTTCAATGAAACGGCGTACGCGATCCAGAGTCCGCGCCTTGCCGAAGACAATCATCGACTCCAGCAGGGGCGGGCTCGCGGTCTTGCCCGTCACAATCGCGCGCAGCAGCATGAAGTTCTCCTTGACCGGCCAATCCTTTTCCGCGCCAAGCTTCTTAAGGGCTGTCTCCAACTCTTCCACTGTGAAGCTGGTGTTCTCCAATACGGTAAGCTGCTCGCTTGCGAATGCAATTGCCTCTTCCACGGTCCGCTTCTTGGGCAGAAATACCTCAGCTGCAGGCATCACCTCATCCTTGAAGAAGAAATCCGCCATATCGCCGAACTGCGCCAGCGTATCGACCCGCGTCTGCACCAGGGGAACGAGTCGCTTCAACTGTTGATCCGAGAAGACCACTTCACGGAGCGCATGGAAGAATGCCTCTGGAGAGAGTGCGCGCAGGTATTCGCCGTTAAGCCACTTCAGTTTCGTGAGATCGAAGACTGGGCCGCCAAGGGATATCTTTTCGAAGACGAATTTCTCCACCATCTGATCCAGGGAGAAAATTTCAGCCGCCAGATTGCTTGCGCGGCTATCGCCACCCTCGCCACTGCCACTCGCGGGCATGCCTCCGCCCATCAGGCCGAGGAAGTTGAGCATCGCCTGCGGAAGATAGCCGCTCTCGCGGTAGTAAACCAGCGAGACGGGGTTTTTGCGTTTGGAGATCTTGCTCTTGTCGATATTGCGCAGCAGCGGCATGTGCCAGAAGCGAGGAAGCTCCCAGCCGAAGGCCTTGTAGAGCAGCACATGCTTTGGCGTAGAAGAGATCCACTCTTCGGCGCGAATCACGTCGGTGATGCCCATCAGATGATCGTCGACTACATTGGCCAGATGATAGGTAGGGAAGCCGTCGGACTTGAGCAGCACCTGGTCATCGACATTGTTATGTGAGAACTTTACCTCTCCCCGCAGCTCGTCGCGAAAGCTGGTTTCGCCATCTGCAGGCACTTTGAGTCGAACGACGTAAGCGCGCCCTTCGGCGAGGTATGCGTCGATCTGCGCCTGGGGCAGCTCGCGATGCGCGCCGTTGTAGCGAGGCGGCAGCTTGGCAGCCAGTTGCGCCTTGCGCATGGCCTCCAGTTCCTCGGCGGTCTCAAAGCTACGGTACGCGTGTCCGCTAGCCAGCAGCTTCTCCACATGCTCCCGGTAGATGGAGGTGCGTTCCGACTGACGATACGGGCCCACGGGACCGCCGACATCGGGACCCTCATCCCAGACGATTCCGAGCCAGCGCAGCGCGTCGAAGATCATCTGTTCTGAGGTCGCGACGAAACGGCTCTGGTCCGTATCTTCAATCCGCAGGATGAATTTGCCGCCCCGCTGCCGCGCATAGATGTAATTCAGCAAGCCTATGTAGGCCGTACCCACGTGCGGGTCGCCGGTGGGTGAGGGGGCAATGCGCACACGGACTGGAGCAGAGGACGGACTTGGGTTGGTCATGATTTTCGTCGAAACTTAATGGTAGCAGGGCAGCTTGCGTCTCCCCGCGCGCTGGGACATCCAATAGGAAGATGAATACAGGCGACATACAATCCAACGGACAGAACGGACTGAGGCTCTCGATTCTGGACCAGTCGCCGGTTCCTGCTGGAAGCACGCCGGCACAGGCGCTCCAAAACTCGATCGAACTCGCCCGGTCGGCGGACCGGCTCGGCTATGCGCGTTACTGGATGTCCGAGCATCACGCGATGGAGACGCTTGCCTGTACCGCGCCTGAGGTGCTGCTGGCGCGCATGGGAGCCGAAACGCGGCGTATCCGGATTGGCTCCGGAGGAATTATGCTGCCGCATTACTCCGCATTCAAGGTGGCGGAGGTCTTCCGCACCCTGCACGCGCTTTATCCCGGAAGAATCGACCTTGGGATCGGACGTGCCCCCGGCGGAGGACCTGTGGAGGCACTAGCGCTGAAGCGGGAACGCGGCACCCGCATGCTGGATGACTTCGAAGACCAGACCGCCGAGCTGCTTGCTTACTTCGAGGGCGGGTTCCCTGCAGGACATCCCTTTGCATCGCTTCGAGTGGCCCCGGAGCAGCCAGGCTCGCCCGATGTTTGGATGCTGGGATCGAGCCGGTGGAGTTCCAACGCTGCGGCAGAGTTTGGACTGCCCTATGCATTCGCGCATTTCTTTTTCGGAACAGGGACACGCGATGCAATCGAGAACTACATGCGCAGCTTCGTGGCATCGTCGCGCAGAAGTGCACCGGAAGCCATCGCAGCCGTCGGAGTCGTCTGTGCCGAAACCAGGGAAGAGGCGGAGTATCTGGCGAACAGCGTTCGTTTACTGCAGCGTCGGATTCGCATGAATGATCGCCGTCCAGTGGCTGCTCCGAACGATGCTATCGCCGAGCTGAAGCTGCTGGGTGGCCCGGCTCCGGAGGAGGGAGAGTGGCCGCGGTACTTCGCCGGTGCGCCTCAGGAGATACGGGAGCGGCTGGAGCAGATGGCTGCGGCGCTCCACATTCGCGAGTTCATCGTGAACACCATCACCTGGGATAATGGGGCTCGCCTGCGCAGCTACGAGCTGCTGGCGGCCGAGTTCGGCCTCAGTGCGGCTGCTCAATGAAGGGTCACTGCACTCCGAGATAAAGGTCTTCTCCTCCTCGCGTCAGAGGGTCGAGCGGTTCTTCAGAGGATCACAACTTCTTTTAGAAGAATGCGTTGAATCGGACCTCTGCGAACACCCTCTGCCCTCTTGCCGGCATCTGAAAGAGTGTGATTTCTTTGCTCAAACCGGGCAGAGAACAGGTTGAGACGCTCAGGGAGAGTTTGCAATGACCGATCCGCAGTACAGAGAACCAGCCCTTCTGATGAGTTCGGCGAGATTTGGTGGTCTCGCGCGAGCCGCAGCGCTTGGGGCCGCTTGCATTATTTTGTGCCCTGTCGCCGCTCTGGCGCAGGAGTCCATGCCTTCGACGGACTCGACCTCTGCCACCCAACCCGTGGATCAGAACGGTATTTACATCTTCCGGGTCAAGGTAGTGCAGCGCAACCTTGATTGCGTCAATTACCTCCATCGCAGCGGATCGACCACGATTGGTTTTGAAGGCACGCCCCTGCTGCCCAAGGCGCACGGCGACGCCAAGGTCCAGAGCGAACGCGGCCGCATCACCATTGATGCGCGTTTCGACGGGTTGACTCCCGCCAACGGCTTTGGTCCTGAATACCTAACCTATGTACTTTGGGCCATCTCACCGGATGGCCGCGCGCAGAATCTGGGCGAGGTGCTGCCCTCCGGCAAGAAAAATGACATTCACGTCACCACCGCACTGCAGTCCTTCGGACTGATCGTTACAGCGGAGCCGTACTTCTCGGTCAGTCAGCCCAGTGATCTGGTCGTTATGCAGAATGTGATTCGTCCGGATAAGACCAACGGCGTGCTCGAGAAGGTAAACGCAAATTACTTCCTGTTGCCACGTGGAACCTATGCGGAAACCGCTGGAGCGCACACTGTCTCCAACCCCATAACTCGCAATGAACATACGCCGCTGGAGCTCTACGAGGCGGAGAACGCTGTCCGCATCGCCAGCGCCGCGGGTGCGGACAAGTATGCGCCGGAGATAATGACCCAGGCGAAACTTGACCTGCGGAATGCGACCGATATCGATGGAAGCAAGCATCGCGACGAGAAGATGGAGATTACCGACGCTCGCGAAGCGGTACAGCGTGCGGAGGATGCGCGGCTAGTTGCGCTGCGCAAGCAGGCCGCAGAGCGCCAGGCTGCGACCGTCGCAGCGAAGAATGAGGCGGAACATCAGGCGCAACAGGCGCAGGTGCAGGCGCAACAAGCGCAGGTGCAGGCGCAACAGGCCCAGCTCCAGGCGCAGCAGGCTGCGCTTCAGACTCAGCAGGCTCAGGCGGCCAAGGCGGAAGCCGATGCAGCGCGCGCACGTGCAGAAGCCGAAGCAGCCGAGGCAAGGGCCCGCGCAGCCGAAGCGAATCAGAGCGCACAAAGCGCAATGCAGGTGCGCGAAAAGCTTCGGGAGCAGTTGAATACCGTTCTTGCGACGAGCGAGAGCGCGCGTGGACTTATCGTCAATATGTCCGACGTGCTGTTTGACACCGGTAAGTACACGCTGAAGCCGAACACGAAGATCAGCCTGGCCAAGGTCGCCGGTATCTTGCTCGCCTATCCAGGCCTGAAGGTGCAGGTGGAAGGCTATACCGATTCAGTTGGCTCGGACGAGTACAACCAGAAGCTCTCGGAGGATCGCGCGGGGGCCGTGAAGGACTTCCTGGTCTCGCAGGGCGTTCCTCCCGCCAGCATGACCTCGCAGGGATTTGGTAAGACGCACCCGGTCGCAGATAACGCCACTACCGAGGGAAGAGCCCAGAATCGCCGCGTGAACCTCGTCGTTTCTGGAGATGCGATCGGTATCGCTACTCAGAACCCAGGCCCGGCAACCGAGGGCCCGGTCGCACCACAGTAGGTATGTGAAAGCGGCTTTGCGTGCCATTCAGGCCGCAGAACGATAGACAACGGATAAGGGAGATTCGACATGAAACATATCGCAGCTCTTTCGCTTTGCCTGTTGCTGAGCGCCCCTGTGTTTGCGCAGGAGGATCACACCAATCAGGCCGCTGTTGCTCAGGCTCAGCACGACACCAAACAAGATCAGAAGGTCGATAAGGCACAAGCAAAGGCCGATAAAAAGGCCCACAAGGCAGTGAAGTCGGACAAGGTGAAGAAAGCCGCTAAGGCCCAGGACAAAGCCAACACCGAAGCAGAAAAAAGAGCAGTTGATCAGTAGGCGGTTGGTTCCTATCGCCGCAGGCGCGGGCTCTCAGCCCCGCGCCTGCGGCGAAGTGAACGCCTACAGGTCCATCGCAAACTGCTGTAGCGGAGCATAGGACGAAGTGCTCGGCTCAGTCGCCAATGCAATCACAAGCCGCTCCAGGATCAGCCGCTTATCCGGTGGTGAGCTTCGCAGGTCCAGGTCAGCGCGCGCGACGAGACGCAGGGCCCGAGTCAACTCACGCCGCGACTTATATCTCCGGGCCTGCCGGATCAGGTCTTCGGCCGCAAACGGCGGCATGCGGAAGCCCTGCCACAGCGCGGCCCAGATCGCGCGCGAGTCTCGCACGTTCTTCTCCAGAATCACAAGCATCTGCCGAAAGGTGCGGGCGAGCATGTATAGATGCCCGATTGCCGCATCTTCGCCACCGTCAGAGGCATTCAGCAGACCGTGCAGCAAACTCAGGGCGCGGACTTGGTCTCGTTGTGAAATGGCGTCGGTGAGCTCATAGAGGGACCGCTGCTTTGCCGCGAGCACCATTGTCTCCACATCGCCCAGCGTGACATGATTTCGCGCCAGCGATCCGGCAGACCCCGGAGCGCTGACAAAGAGGCACAGCTTTTCGAACTCGCTTGCGACCAGCATCATGTCGGCCCCGAGCGCGTCCACCAGCTCACGCGCGGCGTCCTGGTCAAAGCGGATGTCGCGCGTTTCAGCCTCCGCCATCACCCACTTCACCGCGTCGTTCTCCTCCACCCGCGCCAATTCCACAAAGCCGCACCAGTCGCCCAGAGTCTCGCGGATACGGTCGTATCGCTCTTTATCCTGGAAGTCCATCTTGCGCAGGTCGGCAGGGATGCGGAGATGATCGGCAACGAAGAGCAGAACCGCCTGCGGATTGGGCGAGCGGAAGTAGGCCTCGATGGCGGCAAACTCCTCTTTTTTGGAACCTCGTCCGTAAAGGACCTTCAGATTGCGCACAAACAGCACTTGAAAGGGAGCCATCAAGGAGGGGGTCTGCGCCCGGTCGAGCACGTCGAAAATCGAAGTATCTGAGAGCTCCAGATCGTGCAGCGAGAACTCTCGGAATTCGGGCGGAGCCAACTGTGCCAGTACGCCCCGGCGGCACCTCTGGTGAAGAAACGCCTCGTCTCCCAGCAGCACATATCCTGGGCGCAGTGATGCCGGCGAGGCAATCTCGCTGAGAAAGCGGTCAGTGGATGCGAAGCTGCGAAGCGGGCTGGATGCGGGCGGCATCAGAACGACTCCAGCATATCGCTCACCACCGTCTGCGCAAAATCTTTTGCAAGTCGCTGCAATGCGGGCTGATCCTCTCGAATAAACCCGCCCAGATCCTGGGTGGACTGATACTGCTCACGAAAAGCCAGTGCGTCGTTGCGGTAGAGCACGCGGCCATCGTGGGCAGTCAGCAGGACTTTGGCGGTGATTGTGACCAGGTAACTGGAGGTCTGCCCGGTGGTTGAATCGTAGGTCAGGGGCACGGAAGATTCGTTCAGGATGGTGCCGCTCAGGACAGCGTCAGTATCTCCTGACTTGTCGGTCACGACCTGGTATCGGGTCCGGATGTTCAGCTCGCGCACGACTGCCTGAGTAAACATCATCTCCGTCCGGTAGGACTGCACCCGGGTTGTGAACACAGGAACGGAGATTGTTCGCACACTGGCAGGAATATGCGTGGCCGCGCCCGCCGCGTGATATCCACAGCCTGCAGAGAACACCGTGACGGCCACCAAAAGAGCAACGCTCAAAAAAAACTGTGGCACTGCTTTTGGATTGCAAATCTGCATGAGTGGCTCACCCCCATTCTCGCATCTGTCCAGTGCGGCGCAAGGCCAGCTTTGTTGCAGGAATATCGCATCGAACACCGGGTACGCCAAGGTAGAAATCCAAGCCATGAGGACATGCTATGTATCACCACGTGAAGAAGCTGATGTACACCGTCAATATCGGCGAACCTGACGTACGGTTCGGCAACATGCTGCTCGAGCAATTTGGCGGCGCGAACGGAGAACTCGCAGCCGCCATGCAATACACCATCCAGGGCTGGAACTGTTTGGAAGATATAGGCAGGCGCGATCTTCTACTCGATATCGGCACGGAGGAATTGAGTCACCTGGAGATCGTCGGTGCATTGATTCGCATGCACCTGAAGCCGATGAAAACGAATCGTGAGGCCGCCGAGGCTGATCCGCTGGTGACTATTGCCGGGGGTGGAGGGGTGAACCTGTTCGACTCCATGGGCAATCCCTGGACCGCAACGTACCTCAAGATCACCGGCGAACTTGATGTGGATCTTCGGAGCAACATTGCAGCCGAGGCTCGCGCGAAGATCGTCTATGAACGACTAATCGACCATACCCAAGACCCCGGCACCATTGACGCCCTGCAGTTTCTGATGACACGCGAGATAACGCATATGAAAGCGTTTTCTGCGGCACTGGAATCCATGGAAAAGAACCCCTTCTCGATCGGGATGCTGAAGCCCACCCCCGGAATTGTGGATGAGTACTTCAATGGTTCCACGGGCGAGGGCAATGAAGGTGACACTGATATGCGCGGACCATGGATGACAAGCAACGGGCTGCACCTCGTTGAACCCAAGATGGACGCGCCCGGAGGCGGCCTCTCCGTGCAGGACATCCATGGAAAATTACCGGGAGAAGATCGGGGTCGGCAGGATGAAGCGCAGAAGGCCACCACGTCACCGGGTAAGGAGGCGCTGCAGTACGAGAACTCAGAGGCCGACGGAAATTCGTCCGGTAGGGCCAAGAAACCGGCAAAGAAGCTCGCCAGCTAGCAGAGTTCCGACCAAAAAGAAAGGGCAGCCATGGCTGCCCTTTCTTGTGCTTCGATGATGCGGTTTAGGCGGGAGATGGCTGGCCTTCTCCGAAGCCCGGCTTGCGGCCAGGCTCAGGCTTTAGGACCTTCTGCCCGTCACTCGGGCCTGAATCGACATGCGCCAGGGGTGACTTGAACGGCGGCAGCTCCTTGCCCTCGATCAGCAGGTCGATCTCTGCCTTATCCAGGGTTTCACGCTCGAGCAGCGCCTGGGACATCTTGTGCATCACGACGGCGTTTTCCTCAAGAATCTTGTACGCCGACCGATAGCCCTCATCCACGAACTTCCGCACCGCGACATCGATCTGCTTGGCGGTATCGTCGGAGTAGTCGCGCGCCTGTGCCAGATCGCGGCCCAGGAACACCTCCTGCTCCTTCTTGCCATAGGTCAGCGGGCCGAGGTCGCTCATGCCGTACTCGCAAACCATCTTGCGGGCAAGCTCAGTTGCGCGAACGATATCGTTGCCGGCTCCCGTCGTCTGCCGGTTCATGAAGATCTCTTCAGCACAGCGTCCGCCCATCAGGATGGCAAGCTGCGTCTCCAGGTAATCCCGGGTGACGGTGTGCTTGTCCTCTTCCGGCAGGTGCATGGTGACGCCCAGCGCCATACCGCGTGGAATGATGGTCACCTTATGCAGCGGGTCGGCATGCTTGCGCTTGGCCGCAACGAGCACGTGACCGGCCTCATGGTAAGCCGTGTCGCGCTTCTCGTCGTCCGTCAGCAGCATGGACTTACGCTCGGCGCCCATCAGCACCTTGTCCTTTGCCACTTCGAAGTCGTACATGTGGACGGCCTTACGGTTGTATCTGGCAGCAGTCAAAGCCGCCTCATTCACCATGTTGGCAAGGTCGGCGCCGGAGAACCCCGGAGTGCCGCGAGCCAGCACGTTAAGGTTCACGTCTTCGGCCATCGGAACCTTTTTCGAGTGCACGCGCAGAACCTCTTCGCGCCCGCGAATGTCAGGCCGGTCCACGATCACTCGACGATCGAAACGCCCCGGTCTGAGGAGCGCCGGATCCAGCACGTCGGGACGGTTGGTCGCCGCAATCAGGATCACCCCGTCATTGGATTCGAAGCCGTCCATCTCGACCAGCAGCTGGTTCAGTGTCTGCTCGCGCTCGTCGTGTCCGCCTCCGAGGCCGGCACCGCGATGGCGTCCAACCGCGTCGATCTCGTCTATAAAGATGATGCAGGGTGCGTTCTTCTTGCCCTGCTCGAACAGGTCTCGAACGCGGCTTGCGCCGACGCCGACAAACATCTCTACGAAATCCGAGCCCGAGATCGAGAAGAACGGCACGTTCGCCTCGCCGGCTACCGCGCGCGCAAGCAGAGTCTTACCCGTTCCCGGAGGTCCGACGAGCAACACGCCCTTCGGAATACGTCCGCCGAGCCGCTGGAACTTCTGCGCTTCACGCAAAAACTCGATAATCTCCTTCAGCTCTTCCTTGGCCTCATCCACGCCCGCCACGTCCTTAAACGTGACCTTCTTCTGCTGCATGGAGAGCAGGCGCGCCCGGCTCTTGCCGAAGCTCATAGCCTTGTTGCCGCCAGACTGCATCTGGCGCAGGAGGAAGAACCAGAGACCCAGCAGCAAGGCAAACGGCGCAACCGAGACCAGCATGGAGACCCAGTAATTTCCATTCTGGTCCTTGTTGGTGATGCTGACACCCTTGCTCAAGAGCAGCGGGTACATCTCAGGATCGTTGGCCGGAACAGTCGTGTGGAACTGGTCATTGTTCGTCAAATGGCCGGTGACCGTGCTTCCGTCGATAATGACGTCCTTGATCTTGCCGTCCTGAGCCCTGTGCAGGAGGTCGCTGTAGGAGAGGGCCTGGTCATGCTGGCCGCCCACGTTCTTGCTCACCAGCGTCCACAGGCATAGCACGGCGGCAATCAGGACCACCCAGATCAGAATCTGTTTAACGGTCGAGTTCAATCGCTTTTCCTCAATTCCGGCTTGAATCACCCACGTGGGAGAAGCTGCGGCCTCAGCGTGCGAACGGCACAAATTCCGCTTGCGAGCTGCCCCACGATCAATTATTAGACGTCATTTCGTACCGATCGGTTCCAGAGACTTGCAGGGCTGAAGCAGTGCCCCAGGTCGGGCATGGGCGCACTTACCGAGAATTTGATTCTACTCTCGCTCGTACCACATCGGCATACAACCTTCGCAGAAAGCCAGCCTCTGATAGCCGACGAGCTTCCCCCGCCGCGAGACAGGTTGAAAACCGACACTTCCTGACAAAACCTCCAACTTAAGCGTTGCTTTCCATCAACTTACCTGGCCTGGGACGTTGGGTGAGCGCAGGCTCTTTGCGCCTCCCATGCTGATCCGGAGCTCCCGGATGCTGCGCTCCGCCACTAGTGCCTCCGAGATATCCATGCGGCCGGACTTCGCCTCTCCCAGCGCGAGCTGCAGAAGCCTGTCGGTCTGCTGGAAATTCAGGGCTCCTCCCAACCGTTTGACCGCAGCCCGCAGCACCCGCCGAGCCATAGCACGGTCCATTGTCTTCAGTCGCTCGACTTCGATGGCAAGCGCCGCCCGACTGGAACTGGTGCTCACCGCGCGCCCTCCGCCGCGCACCGGCTTGCCCGGCAGGAGCACCTGCGGCAGAATCCGTCCTAGCTCTGCTTGCCACCTTGCCTCATCGTCCCGCGCCAGCTCCGCGAGGTTGGCCAGCGTGCGGTCAAGCGATGGGTTGTATTCCCGCAGAATTGGCAAGAGGGTGTGCCGAATCCGGTTGCGAGTAAAGGACACATCGGAATTCGTCGAGTCGGTCCGCCAAGCCTGCCCTCGGCGTTCCATGTAGGCGATCAGCTCCCCGCGACCCACCGCTAGTAGCGGCCGCACAATCTGTCCTTGTGGCCTCGGCTTGGGCCTGTCCACTGTAACCGCGGGATAAATGCCAGCGAGGCCCGCTGTCCATGCTCCTCGCAGCAGCTTCATCACCACAGTCTCGGCTTGGTCGTCGAGGGTGTGCGCAGTCAGCACGGAATCAGCATGGCCCTCGCGGATCAGCCGCTCGAACACCTCGTAACGCAAAATGCGCGCGGCCTCTTCCAGAGTCTCGGAACGAGCAGGGTTGGCGTCTGCTGCGAGGCGGTCCGGAACGCTTGCCCGATGCACATGCAGTGGAATCCCAAGCTTCAGGCATAAATCCTGCACGAAGCCGAGGTCGTCATCCGCCTCCTGCCCGCGCAGCCCGTGATGCACATGAACGGCTGAGAGCCCCACTCCCAGCGCATTCTTTTTGAGCGAATTCTCCGCCTCCAGAAGCAGCAGCATAGCCACCGAATCGGGGCCTCCCGAAACTGCGGCGCACACCCTGTCTCCTGGTCGAATGTGTTCGCGGTTCAGCCTGGGAGCATGCCCTGCCATCGACCTCCATCCTACAGCTCTATAGGTCTGCATTGGCTTTGGCTGAGTGGCCTTAGTCTCACAGTTTCTTCGCTCCTGCGGGGCAGTGTTCGCGCATCTTGGTATACTCCGGTTTCGATGCGTGTATTCGTGATTCTTCCCGCTGCCGGCATTGGAACGCGCATGACCGCCGCCACCGGAACCTCAACCCCGAAGCAGTTCCTGAGCCTCGCTGGAGTCCCTGTCCTGGTGCATTCTCTACGGGCATTCCTTTCGGTTCCGCGCGTGGAGGCCATCTACGTCGCTGTGCAGAAGCGGGAGATTGAACGCGTGCGCCAGCAACTCGATGAATTCCAGCTTGGAAGCCGCGTCCACGTCGTTGAGGGCGGAGATGTCCGCCAGCACTCCGTCTGGAATGCGCTTGAGCAGCTCGCCTCGCAAGCCCGCTGCGGGGATGACGATATCGTGCTCGTCCATGATGCCGCGCGGCCGCTCATCGACCCCGCAATCATTGACCGTACCATCGACGCCATCGAAGAGCACGGCGCTGCCATCGTCGGCATGCCCGCAGTCGATACCATCAAGCAGGTCGACCGCACCTCGCATGGAGCGATCGTCACCGCCACCATTCCGCGGGAGCGAATTGTGCACGCCCAGACTCCGCAAGGTGCACGCTGCGGGCTGCTCCAGAGCGCCTTCGCCGAGGCGGTTGCGGATGGTTTTACCGGAACAGATGAGGCCAGCTTGCTCGAGCGCGCCGGAATTCAGGTCGCCGTGGTCGCCGGTTCGCCGCACAACTTCAAGATCACCCAGCCCGGCGATCTGGAGCTTGCCGAGTTCTATCTGGGGAGTTCCAAATGAGCATGCGCATCGGCTTCGGATATGACTCCCACGCCTTCAAGGCCGGAGTTCCCCTGATCATCGGCGGCATGCCCATCGACCATCCTGAAGGACTCGCCGGCCACTCCGACGGCGACGTCCTGCTCCACGCCATCACCGATGCGCTGCTCGGTGCCGTCTCGGCGGGGGATATCGGCACTTTTTTCCCGCCCAGCGATCCGCGCTGGAAGGGCGCCGCCTCCAGCGTATTCCTGCAAACCGCACTCGAAGAAGTAGCTACGGCCGGATACAAGATCGTCAACGTCGACACGGTCCTGATCATGGCCAAGCCAAAGATCGTTCCTATCGCGGGCGAGCTGCGCGACCACGTCGCCGAACTGCTCGGAGTCAAACCTGGGGAGGTCGGCATTAAGGCTAAAACGCCCGAGGGACTCGGCCTCGATCACGTTGCGCAGGCCCACTGCACTGTGCTGCTTGAAACTCTGCAGGCACCCGAACCAGTCGGGGCAATGACCGCGACGGCTGAAGTCGGTTCCGAAGAGGTGAACGCTGTAGTCGAAGGGCTGGTCCGCTCCCACGATCTCTCCGCGCTGGGCAGAAAGGTAACGCCCTTTGACACTGAGGACCTGACCTGACACAGACATTCTTATATGAAGCCAACCCTCCCACAGCAGCTTCAGCAACTCTGGACTCGCGCCTATCGACCGCCTCGCGGTGGCCTGAGGTGAACGCACCAGCAGAGTTCTCGGCCTCGATTACCGATATCCAGCTGGAGTCCCGGTTGGGTGACGAGGTTCGCTGGCGGGTGGCCCTCACCAACACCGCCTTCCAGCCCGGAGATACCGGCGTGCTCGAAGCGATCTCCCGCAGCGGCGCCCGCATTGAAATTCCTGTGCTCCGAGTCGTGCTCGACGCCTCAGGCGACCTGTGGCACATCATCGGAAAGCCGCTCGCCGCCGGAACCAGCATCCTCGCCCGCATTCACCAGGCGCCCGGATTGGCTAAGATCAAATGACAGGGCGGATTGAGTACCACGTCCCCAAGGCGACCAATTCGCTGAGGGGGCCGTCTTATCTTCATAACGCAAGTTCCGTAACAAGATGTGGTTCCCCGAAAACTGAGTGACTCTCTCTTCCCCAATCCGACCGACTCGGCAGTTTCTCTCGCTCAGCCGTCTTCTGCTCGCACTTGTCGGAGCTCTGTTGGCCGCGATCCCCTGGTCAGAGCGCTACGGAGGCCTGGATAATTTCCCGCAGGGCCAGGACGTGGAAACCAATATTCTTGCGTTTCTTGCGCTCATCGGCCTGATGCTTCTGGTTGCGCACCTCTGCCGTCAAGGCCTAGCTGCTTTGTTCTGCATCATCCCCTGGATCTGCCGGCTCAGCGCTCGCCAAGGGCAGAAGTGTCCTGATGCTGAGGATAGCCCCGCTTTCCGGCCCTCTCATCGTCCTCCTCTTCCCACCCCATTCTTCGCTTCAATCAATCTGCCTCTTCAAATCTGATCTTCGCCGGTACTTCCGCCCGCTCTCTCAGGCCACGCTGTATTCCGCCTTCCACTGCGCGCAAGATTCAACCCAGAAGAGGTTTGAAAGTGTCAGTCCATCTCATCAATCCCAGTGAGAGCTCCTTTGGCATCGCTGTCATTACGCCGCGTTGGATGTTTGTCATTGCCGGCGCTACCCCGGCGGAATTCGGCACTCCAGTGCTGGTCGACGAGACTCTCGAACAGCTCGACCCTGAAACCATTCAGGCCGGCGATATCGTCGGGATCGGGATTCACACCCTCAATGCCCTGCGCGGCTATGAAGTCGGCCGCATTGCCCGCCAGCGTGGCGCCTGGGTGGTCTTCGGAGGCGTGCATGCCTCGCTGTATCCCGAGGAAGCCTTTGAGCGCGGCGGAGCCCACTCGGTAGTCCGTGGAGACGGCGATCTCGCCTGGGCTGAGGCGCTGCGCGACTGCACCCGCTCTCAACCGCGTCGCATCTATGAGGGCGGCCGCCTGGAAGCCGATCAGTTCAAAGAGGCCCGCTGGGATCTGCTGCCTGAAGGCAAGTACATGTGGGGCTCCGTCCAGACCACTCGCGGCTGTCCTAAGCACTGTTCCTTCTGCTCCGTATGGCGCACCGATGGCCAGCGTCCGCGCCAGCGCCCCTACGAACCGGTCATCCGGGAAATCGTGGAACTCCGCCGCCGCGGCATCCGCTTCATGACCCTCGCTGATGACAACTTCTACCCGGTCAGCCAGACCGATCTGCGCCTCGCCCGGGAACAGAAAAACTTCGAAAAACTCGCCGCTCTGGAGAAGACCCGTGCAGAAAAGTTTGAGCTCATGCACCAGCTCTCCAGACTGCCTCGGGATGTCGTCTTCTTCACCCAGATCACAATGGAAGCCGCCGAGGATCCTGAGTACCTGAAAGCCATGCGTAAGGCTCATATCCTTGGCGCGCTTGTCGGCGTTGAAGCTGTCACCGCCGAAGGGCTGAAGGCCGTCTTCAAGGACTTCAATCTATCCGGCGACAACCTCGCCCGTCGTCTGAAGGTCTTCCGCGAAAACGGAGTCCACATTCTCGGCTCGTTCATCTTCGGCCTCCCCACAGACAAACCCGATACCTTTGAGGCCACGCGGAAGCTCGCCGAAAAGGCAGATATCGCGTTCGCCCAGTTCGTCATGCTCACGCCGCTGCCGGGAACCATCGACTTCAATCGCTGGGAAAAAGAGCTTGGCGACGCCGCACCTACCGTCAATCAGGTCCCCATTACCCGATACTGGCTTATCCCCGCAGCGGAACGCCCTAAGCTGATGATGCCGCACCCTTCCATGGGTTCCGCCGAAATGCGCGCCCGCACCCAGGGCGTGTGGGATTCCTTCTATAGCCTCAAGGCCATCTGGAAGCGAGCTTCGGTTACTCCGAATGTGCGTGCTCGCCTTGCCTTCGTCTTCGTGTCCAAGCTCTACCGGCAGATGTACGCCAACACCGGTATCGCGACCGACAGCGCCCGGCGCAAGAAGGCGAACTCATGGGCACGCCTGTTCGCTATTCCATGCCAGAAGCTCTTTCACGTGGCGCCCATGCCAAACCTACGGGTGCCCGCCTTCGAACCTGCGTCTGCGGGTGCCGGTCTCGACCTTCAGCTTGCTCATCTGGAGTCAAACTCGAAGTCCACAGCTTTTCCGATTGTCCGTTGAAGCGGCCCGGCTAAGCTCGCACCAGGCCGCTTTGGATTCGCCTCCATAAGAAGTACGAGAGCGCCCACAGGACCGCTGTCGCCGCTGCCCAGCCCCATGCCTGTGGACCATCTCCCACACTCAGGTGCGCAATCAGCGCCGACCCGAGTGTGATGGCGAATCCGGCGTAGGCCCACTCCTTCAAGCGTGGCGGCACCGCCGGTATCAGCAGTGCCGCCACTCCAGCAAACTTGACGCAGGCCAGTTCAATCCGGAAGTAGCTCGGGAAGCCCAGATGCTTGAAGGCTGCGGCCACTTCGGGCAGGCGCAGTTGCGCATACGCCGTGAAGCCCATCTGTAGCGCCAGCAGAGCCGTCACCACCCAGAATCCCGCCACCGTGGCTTTCGAGGGTTTCGCGCTCATTCCAATCCCCCCAGCACCTTCTCGAGGCCGGCGAAAAACTTCTGCCAGCCGTAGTTCGCGCCCTGGTAGGCCTGCTGTTGATCGGGCCCGAAGCCGGACTGCTCCATGCGCACATGGGTGCCTCCCTCCACCGGGGTGAGCGTCCACTCCACCACCCACTGCAGCGCGCCGCTGCCAACTCCCCAGTTGTAGGAAAGCCGGCGTTGAGGTTCCACCAGCAGAACCTCACAGTCGACAATGCCGTTCCAGTTCGGCATCGGATCTGCGCGAAACTGGAACCGGCGTCCGGGCACCGCCTCAAAATCGTTGTTCATCATCCACTGCGCCAGCACACGGCTCTCCGTCAGTGCGCGCCACAGCTTCTCCGGAGGGTACGCAAAAATCCTCTCCACAATCAGGGACCGTGTACTTTCTGCTGCGTTGGTCATCACTCCATCCTTTCGAGAACAGCTTCGAGATCGTTGAAACGTTCACGCCAGAACACGCCGTAAGCGTTCAGCCAGTCCACCATTGGAGCCAGCGCATCGGGCTGCGCCCGATAGTGCGTCTCACGCCCCTGACGCCGATGCCGTACCAGGCGGGCGCGCTTCAACACAGCCAGATGCTTGGAAACCGCTGGCTGCGAAACTCCGGCATAGCGCGTGAGCGCATGCACCGTCTGCTCGCCTTGCCTTGTCAGCTCCTCATAGAGTGCTCTGCGGGTTGGATCGGCGAGCGCGCGAAACACGGGATTGGCTTTTGCTGATGGCACGATAAAACCATAACCAAACGGTTATGTGTTGTCAAGATCGTGCTCTTCTTCCGTTTGTGGGCCCGGGGCAAATGTAAAAAATGTTTGACATCGCTATGTGCTCGCGCTACAGTCTTCAATGTCAAACATCTTTTACATCGGAGCAGACCATGGCCGACCTCTCCTATCAGGAAAAAACACTCTACGGCGAACTCGTAGTCAATCTTGCCGTGTTCCTGCCGTATCTCCACCTCATCCACCAGCCGCAGCCGCGACTCAACATCATCAGCGGAGCAATCGCACTTATCATCGTTGCCAACATCGTGCTCCAGGGACTCCTTGCCGCGCTCACCCGCAACCGGCTCAAGGACGAACGCGACCGGCTCATCCGCCTGCGTGGCTACCGTGCCGGCTATCTCACCATCGTTAGCCTGATGGTCTGTGGCATGGCTGCGCTCTGGGTACACACCAGCCTTGGCCAAATCAATCCCAGCCATATGGCGCTCCACTTCCTTAGCGTCTTCTTCGCGGTCGTCATGCTCGCCGAGGTGGTCAAAACCGTGGTCCAGCTCGTTGCCTACCGGAGGGCCATCTGATGCCCGGCCTCAGCAACTCCATACGTGAACTCCGCGCAGAGCGCTCCATGACGCAGCAGCAGCTCGCGGACGCGATCGGTGTCACTCGACAAACTGTGATCGCCATTGAGGGGGACAAGTACTCTCCCTCGCTTGAGGTTGCGTTCCGAATCGCGGAAGTATTCGGCAGGCCGCTCGAAAGCGTCTTCCAATACCGCGATGGCCGCGCTGCGGCAAAGCGAGCCCGCTAGCTCCCCGAGTCCTGCTCCAGCCGCAGGTATCTTGTACCAAAGAGATTCGCGGACAGATATCTGCGGCTTTCGCAGGAGCCTGATCATCCAAAGCTGGATGACGGAAGCTTCTGACTCGCTGCTGGACAATCCCATCTGGAGTTCTCTCGTCTCGCGTCATGCGGGCTTTGCAGTGGGTGGCGCTATGGCGCGGCAATACAGACGGGAGATTGGGCCGCTTGCCGGACTGCGCGAGCCGTCCTCTGAAGCCCTGATGGAGCTTGCGAAGATCATTCCGGCTGGAGACGTTGCGGTCCTGTTCCTTGAAGAGCAGATTCGCTTACCTGCGGATTGGCAGATCATCCTCGAGGCCACTTTGGTGCAGATGATCTGTCCTGCGCCTCCAGCGGAAGTAAGTGCGTGTGAAAATATCGTTGCGCTCGGGCGCGAGGACTACCCCGAAATGGTGGCCCTGGCGAAGCTGACAGAACCCGGACCCTTTCGCGAGCAAACGGCGACGCTGGGTCGCTTTGTTGGAATCCGTGTGGGCCAGCGGCTGGCCGCGATGGCCGGGCAACGGCTTTCACCCACAGGATTCGTGGAGGTAAGTGCCGTCTGTACCCACCCGGAGTTTCGCGGCCGTGGGTTTGCGCGGGCGCTGGTAGCGCAGGTGGCGCGAGGTATCTTCGACACGGGCGACATTGCCTTTCTGTCTGCGTTGAAGTCCAATACCGGGGCGATCCGTGTCTACGAGCAGGTAGGCTTCCGGCTGCGCCGCGAGCTGCAGCTGGCGGTGGTGCGGCCACCGGACGCGGAGTGACGCCCTGTCTTGAGCATCAGTCCCGCCGCTCCAGTGGCCTTGATATCCTCAACAGGCGATGCCCAAGCAGACCCAGACCGTAGCCGCGCCATCTTCGCAGCAGGGAAGCGCGGCCAGACCGCCGATTTATCTGCTGGACTCGATGGCATTCATCTTCCGCGCATATCACGCTATGCAGCGGCAGCGCCCCATGTCCACCCGCACCGGGATTCCCACTGCGGCGACCTACGTGTTTGTGAACATGATCAACAAGCTGCGCAAGGACTTCTCCCCGCAATATCTTGCCGCCGTCTACGATCTGACCGGTCCCGTCTTCCGTGACGAGCGCTCCCGAGAGATGAAGTCCGTCCGCAAATGGAACATCAAGACCCAGCAGTTTGAAGATGTGGATTACGCCGGCTACAAGGCCAACCGGACCGAGATGCCTGCCGACCTGACGCAGCAGCTACCCTACATTCGACGCGCGCTCGAGGCCTTCCGCATTCCCATCCTCAGCTATGAGGGTTTCGAAGCCGACGACGTAATCGGCACACTGAGTTGCCAGCTCTCTGCCCTCGGACATCACGTCTACGTGGTGTCGTCTGACAAAGACATGATGCAGTTGGTAAACGAACACGTCAGCATCCTGAACCCGACCAAGGACAACCTAATTCTCGATCCGGCCGGAGTGGAGCAGACGCTCGGCATTCCGCCGCAGCGTGTCATCGACGTCATGGCGCTGCGCGGCGACAGCATCGACAACATCCCAGGCGCTCCCGGCATCGGCGATAAGGGTTCGGTTGAGCTTATCCAGCAGTTCGGATCCGTAGAAGCGGCGCTGGATCATGCCGAAGAGGTGAAGCGCAAGACCTATCGGGAGTCGCTGCAGAACAATCGAGACAACATCCTGCTCTCGAAGGAACTGGTCACGATTCACACCAGTGTGCCCATCGAATTTTCTGTCGACGACATGCGTACCCAGCCGGTAGATAACGCCGCCTGCCGCGAGCTCTTCTCTGAGCTGGAGTTCACCACTCTGCTGAAGGAGTTGGCACCCGCCGCGGACATCACCGCCATTGAGTACAACATGCGGCCTGCCGCCGCTGAGATCGAAGCGCTGCTCGAGCAGGCTCGACAGCCCGGCGCTGATGGAAAGCCCCGTGGCCTCGCCATTGCACTCTATGAGAACGAGCAGGCGCTCGCCGAGGAGATCGGGGTGGAGGCGGAGAGTGCCGAAGCCGAACCCGAGCCCCCACCGTCCGAAACCATGGATCTGTTCGGGAAGCCTAGAGCGCCTGAAGCCGCCCTACCTCAGCCGCCTGCCGATCCCGCATGCAAACTGGGCTTCTCGGCAGATGGCAAATCCGCGCTCGAGGTCTCGCTGGACGCGCCTGGTGTTCGTGCTGCATTAGAGGACGAGACGCTGCCGAAGCTGGTCCACGATCTAAAAGCCGTTCTGCGCGCCTTCGCACCGCACGGAGTAAACCTGCGCGGAGTAGCGACGGACGTGATGCTGCAAAGCTATCTCGTGAATCCCACGCACGGCTCGCACACGCTGCCGGACATTGCCGCGCGCTCTACGAACCGCGCGCTCGAACACCAGCCCTCCAAGACCAATCCGAACGACCCCATGCGCCTCGCCGAAGCCGCCGCTGCAGTGGTCCGTCTCGCCAATGTATTCGCTGTGCAGATCGGCGAGAGCGACCAGGCTGCAACCTCGAGCACATCGCGCCTCACGCAGACTCCCTCGCTCCAGCATGTGTACCAGACCATGGATCTCCCGCTGGTCCCCGTGCTGCTGCGCATGGAGCAGGCCGGAGTTCGCATCGATCCAGAAACCCTCTCCTCCATGTCTTCGCGGCTCGCCGTTGAGATGGATACTCTCGCCGAGCGCATTTACGCCGATTCCGGAGAGCGCTTCAACATCAACTCGCCGCGGCAGCTGGGCGATGTGCTCTTCAACAAGATGATGCTGCCGAAGCCGATGAAGTACGGCAAGGGCAAGGTCATCTCCACCGCGCAGGACGTGCTGGAAGAGCTGGCCGAGCACCACCCGGTTCCCCGGCTGGTGCTGGAGTATCGTCAGCTCGCCAAGCTCCGTTCCACCTACCTCGAGTCTCTGCCTACGCTGGTGGACTCCGAAGGACGCGTGCATACCACCTTCAACCAGGTGGGCACGGCGACCGGGCGCCTCTCCTCCACCAATCCCAATCTGCAGAATATTCCCATCCGCACCGCGCTCGGCCGCGAGATTCGCGCTGCTTTCATCGCAGCTCCTGGCAATCTGCTCATGTCGGCGGACTACTCTCAGATTGAGCTGCGTCTGATGGCGCACTTCTCCCAGGATCCGCTGCTGGTCAATGCCTACCGCACCAATCAGGACATTCACACGCTCACTGCTGCCGAGGTCTTCGGCGTCGATCCTGCCACCATGGATAAGGAGACCCGCAACCGCGCCAAGGCTGTGAACTTCGGCATCGTGTATGGAATCTCGCCATTCGGTCTTGCGGCGCAACTCGGTATCGATCAACGCGAAGCCCGTACGTACATCGAAACCTACTTCGAACGCTATGCCGGGGTCCGCCGTTTCATCGACGAGACGCTGGAGACCGTGCGCCGCGAGCAGGCCGTCCGCACCTACTTTGGCCGTGCCCGTCCCATTCCGGATATCCAGTCGCGCAACCCCAACATGCGCGGATTCGCCGAGCGCACCGCTGTGAATACTCCGTTGCAGGGAACCGCGGCAGATCTCATCAAGCTCGCGATGATTGCGATCGATCGAGCCATCTCGAGCCGCGGGCTGCGCTCCCGCATGACACTGCAGGTCCATGACGAGCTTCTGTTCGACGTAGTCCCGCAAGAGGCCGAAGAGCTGCGCACCATCGTCCAGCATGAGATGGAACACGTAGCAGAGTTCAGTGTGCCGATCGTCGCCGAGATTGGCTTGGGCCAGAACTGGCGGGATATCAAGTAAGTCAAGGAAAAATGAAGACAACCACAACCGCTATCCTGCTGATCGACTGCCCGGACCGTAAAGGTATTGTCGCCTCCATCGTCAACTTCCTCGTGCAGCGCTATGACGTCAACATTCTCAATGCTGACCAGCACCAGGACGTCGAGCTAAGTCTTTTCTTCATGCGGGTCGAGTTTTCAACTGAGGCTGAGGGCTTTACCGAGGACACCTTCCGCTCTGCCTTTGAGCCAGTCGCGCGCGAGTTCCGCATGAACTGGCGCATCGAGTTTGCTGAGACCGTGCAGAATGTCGCCATTTTTGTCTCGCATTACCTGCACTGTCTTGCCGATCTTCTCCACCGGCATCAAGCTGGCGAGTTTCAATGTAAGCTGGCCGCGGTGGTCAGCAACCACACAGATGCCCAGCCGTTGGCTGAGTTCTACGGGGTGCCGTTCCACCACTTTCCCATCGCGGCGGCGACAAAGGCCGCTGTTGAAGAGCGGCAGATCGCCCTTCTCGCCCAGCAGAAGGTCGACCTCGTCATCCTCGCGCGCTACATGCAGGTGCTGTCACCCGGCTTTGTGCACTCTTATCCGCGTCGCATCATCAATGTTCACCACTCGTTCCTTCCCGCGTTCACTGGCGCCCGTCCCTATCATGCGGCCTTTGCACGCGGAGTAAAGCTGATCGGAGCCACCAGCCATTACGTGACTGAGGAGTTGGACGAAGGCCCAATTATTGAGCAGGATGTCACGCGTGTTTCGCAGAACGACCAGCTTCCAAGCCTGATCCAGAAGGGCCGGGATTTGGAGCGGATCGTCCTCTCTCGCGCTGTGCAATGGCACCTTGGTCATCGCGTCCTCTCCTACGCGAATAAGACCGTGATCTTCGCCTGATTTAGATTGGCTTCGCGTCAAGTGAGCGTGGCTCCAACGGAAGGAAGGCCCGTCCACAAAAAATCCCAGTGCAGAGGACAACCGATCTCCGCCCGGGACGTTCTCATTCACGTAAGCACGGTACTCGCTCCAGGAGAATGTCCGTGATCTCACTTCGTGTCCTTTCCTCACTCGCCCTTTCGGCTGCGCTTAGCTCAGTTCCCGCCTGCGCGGCCACGATGGACCTGTTCACCTTCACCAGTCCGCAGATAACGGGTCCCCTTAGCGTCAGCTTGCTCGCCTCGCCTATACCCGTCTCTTCGATTCCTGGCACGTCATTCACACTGACGGCTACCGCAAGCTTCGAAGGGAACACGTTCACCGGCCCGGTCACGTTCCTGAACGCAGGAGGAGCCTCCGGCGGTGGCGTTACTTTCAACGGTCCGGTGCTGTTCTCCGGAACCGATGCCAACCCGACTTTCCTGCTTGGGAGCTTTAACCTGAGCGGAAATGCAGACCTGGGCAACGTAGGTGGAGTGCAACCCGTCACCGGTACGCTCGTCATTTCGCAGGTCAGCGCAGTCACCCCGGAGCCTGAGTCGCTCGCACTCACCGCGACGGGGATTCTGGGCCTGTGGATTTATTTGCGGCGGCGACGCGAACTATGTACCACCCAGATCCGGGGCTAGCGGAACGCCTGGTTTCCAGCAGGGAAGGCCGGCGGCCACTATGCTTGTCCGACTGAGCTGACCACGACCTCAAGCGATGCGCTGCTGACAGGCCGCCGCTTGAGCGCATACATCCGCTGATCTGCCACACGCAGCAACTTGGTCGCGTCTCTTGCGTCTCGCGGAAAGATCGCGTAGCCCACACTTGCCGTGACCACCATTGCTTGTTCATTCACGATGATCGGTCGCTCGATGGCATTTTGCAGAGAACTTACAAACCGATCTACGGATCCTTCGTTGCTCATGTCGCTCGCAACGATGATGAACTCGTCGCCTCCCAGGCGTGCCACCGTATCGGCGGAGCGGATATTCCTGCGAAGCGCCATCGCCACCTCCCGGAGCACCTGATCTCCTGCGAGATGTCCCATCGTGTCGTTGATGCTCTTGAAGTCGTTCACATCCACCACAACCAGGGCCAGATTTGTGTTACGCCGATCGCAGTGCTGGATCGCATTGCTCAGACGCGCGGCAAATAATCTACGGTTCGGCAGCCCTGTCAATTCATCATGCAGTGCCAGCCACTCATTGTTCGTTACCTGCTCCTCCAGCATCACCAGAATCATGCCGATTGAGATCAGAGACTTCTGCATGTTCCATACATGCGACGCAATGTCGGCGTACTGCGGATATCTCGAGATGATCCAGGGATGCAGCAGGAAATTGAATGCCCAGATGCCAAATCCGGTGACGATCGCAAGCCGCCCGGTGCTCTTTCCTGGCAGCTGCTTGTAAAAGTTCACGGCAGCCGTGAGGTAGACGCAGGCGAGGCTCCAGTACACCGCTTCGCGAATTCTGCCCTGCGAGATCAGTACGCCCATCGCCAACCAGCCGCCGATCTGCGCCATGGCCAGCCGCCAGTCCGCGCGGATCACCAGCGAATTCGCAACGCCTATCACCATCCCGGCGATGACGAAGGGCAGATAGACCTGCGGCACTCTGACGTTCCAGCCGTAGATGCTCGTGACCGAAAGCAGCGTTAGCCCATTAAGCGAAATCGAAAGCAGCCGTTCACGTAAGGGCCGATCCTGATCGGTCGCAGCCCAGTTGAAGACCAGGCCTGCAATCAGATAGCAGTTCAGCACGATCACGTGCAGAATCCGGTCCGGAATCCCCTGCTGCGCATACATCGTGTGCGCTCCGGCTTCAAGCAGGGTGAAGAACAGCCCAACCAGCCATGCGTCGGCACGCGCATCCGAGTGCCGCCGGTGTACCAGCGCCAAAATAAAGATCAAGATTGCAAGAGCAAAGAGATCCGGAAGAAACGCGTAATTCATTGGAGTAGCTCCGGCTGCCCATCCATCCGAATTCAGGGCTGCCGGATGAGCGTAATCTAAGCTGGAAAGATTATTTGATTATGCCGCAATTGCGCGAATTCCAATCATAAATTTGTAAGTTGTTACTGTGGTAACCCTCCCCCGATGAGAGCTCAAACCCGTTTCTTAACAACGCCGGCATGACCTTTACTCCACGCCCGCTCTACGAATGGGCTCTGCGCGACCGCTCCTTGCCCCTCGGCGGGCACACAGTCATCCTTGGCGTCCTCAACCTCACGCCAGACTCGTTCTCTGACGGTGGAAGCTATCTCACGACAGATTCAGCAGTAAACCGGGCATTGCAGATGCTCGATCAAGGCGCGGACATCGTGGATATCGGCGGGGAATCCACTCGCCCCGGCTCAACCCCTCTTTCTCCAGTCCAGGAGCAGGAACGCGTGCTGCCCGTAATCGCGGCGATTCTCAGGCTGCGGCCAGATGCGATGCTTTCGATCGATACCTACCGCGCCGATACCGCACGACTCGCGGTCGAAGCCGGTGTGGAGATCGTCAACGACGTCAGCGGGCTCCTCTGGGACACAGCCATGGCCACCACCTGCGCCGAACTGCGCTGCGGTGTTGTGCTGATGCACACCCGGGGTCGTCCCACCGACTGGAAGACACAGCCCGCGTTAAAGCTTGGCGAAGTCGTCTCAACAGTGCGCAGCGGGCTGGCGCAGCAGTTGCACCGTGCTCTCGACGCCGGTATCGCCAGCAACCGGATCGTGCTCGATCCCGGCTTCGGGTTCGGCAAGATCGGTCGCGAAAACGATCCACTATTGTCCAATCTGCACGAGCTGCAGCAACTCGGTCGGCCGATTCTGGTGGGCCTTTCGCGCAAGAGCTTCCTGCGGTCCGCCGCCGCTCAGGCATCCGCTTCTGAGCAGAAGGCGCAACTGCTCTCCGCGACGCTCGCCGCGAATACGGCGGCTATCTTCGCCGGCGCGCAGCTGATTCGCGTTCATGATGTGGTGGAAGCGCGCTCTGCAGCGACAGTTGCGGACAGAGTATTGGGTATGAGCGGCAGCAGCTAAGGCCGGGTGCCGTCACCCTGCTCTCGCGTAGAAGCGATAGAAAACTTCGGCGCGGTCGGTAAATAGCTCCGATAGACGCTGACGTGGAAGCAGGCTTGTCGGAACTCCTCTTCCACATCGATCTTGCCGTCGCCGATCAGCGACTGCATATACGTCCGCAGCCAAGCGATCTGCGCCACACTCAGGCCCTTCTTCGCGATATCGACAGCCTGGCCAGTGAGGTGGGGCGAGGCATTGTCGCCGCTTACCGGAGCCGCATTGCCGTTCGTCCGGACCAGCCGCTGTTGCACCTGAACCGTCCTTACCGCCGAGGTGACGTAGATTGGCTGATGGAAGTTCGCATAAAAGTCCCGGGCGAGCACAGACAGAAATGCTGCGGTCCACGGGCGCGAGTAGCGCCGGTCCGACGGCAGCCGATCGTCTACCTGCAGCGTGCCACCTGCCGGGAGCGCCACCAGCTTCTTCTGCCGCAGCAGGTCCTCCAGGTCAGAATTGTCACGAATGCGGTCGAGCCCCTCGCGATTCGCCATCTCGTTCTGGTGCACCAGAATCTCATGCGATCCATACAACGGAGCCGGAACATTCAATCGCCCGCGGCTGTCATACAGCGAATCCACCCGGAGACTGGGCAGCAGCGTTGGAGTGCCGGCCTCCTGCTCAATCGACTTTAGCGGGGAAATGGAGCTGAAAGCCTGCCGGGGCGAGTTCGTCGAAGCGTCCTCATCGTTCTCCTCCAGCCGCAGCTGCCGTGCTGGAAGGCGAACAGCGGTAGCCGTGCCGCCGCGCCTGTTCCTGCGGCTCGTCTGCTCATTCGCTGCCAGAGCCTTGCGGCTGGTCTGGCGGTCAGTGGTGCGCGATCGCTTGTCGTGACGCTGTCGAACTCGAAGCTCGCGCGGCGCATTGTGGTTTGCGCGCGCGGATTCCACCTGCTGCTTCTTTCCCGTGGCGCGCTCGTGCGGAGCTCTTCGCGGAGTATCCGTAATCTTTGCTGCACTGCGCGAGCGAGCGTGCTTTGGTGAATGCGCTTCCGCCAGCCGAGTGCGCTGCCTGCGCACTGCGTGCGCCAGCGATTCCGGGCCGGCGCTGCGCGAGGCAGACGGGCGCGGAAGACTGCGAATCGGCTTGCCGGCCGGCGACGCCATCGGGATCGACAGCAGAGCCAGAGCCACGGTGAGAGCGGCAGCTCGTCGTTGCATTTCTACTTTTTGGAGGCGCGGAGCGCCAGAGCACTTCTCACCCTATCGGGTTCGTAGATACTGGATAAGTGACCAGACTGGTTCTGTGTACCCATCGGTTAATGAAACTGGCCGATGTTCGGACCCGGAATGCGAATCCATGTCGCAGTTGCTCCGTCCAACCAGAGTCAATCCAGACCAATCTCTCTCCCCGGAGGAAGGGTGCGTTTCGTTCTTGCAGCAGCGGGTGCAGCCGCAATCGCGGCGGCGCTGAGTCTCTCGTCCTCGATTCCCATCGTCGCTGCCCAGAGCGCGGATAATCCTGCTTTCTACACCCAGAAGGTTCGTCCGATCCTGCTGACGAACTGTGGCAAGTGTCACTTCAACATGAACCACAAGGGCGGCCTCGCAATGGACAACAAGGCGTTGCTGATGAAGGGCGGTCGCGACGGTGTTGTCGTCGTGCCTGGCAATCCCGACAAGAGCCTGCTGATCCGGCTGATGAAGCATCAGGGGCCGCCGAACAGTCCCAAGCCGATGCCGCCGAAGGCGCCGAAGATGAGCGATGCCGATATTGCGGTCGTTGAGCAGTGGATCAAGGCCGGCGCAGTGATGCCGAACGAACCTAAGCGCTAGATCCGCATCCGGAGAGCTACTGCTTGACGCCTTTCTCCGGGTCCCAAGTGCCCTGCAGCTTGCGGATGTAGATGATCTGTCCGACGTGGTATGCATTGTGGGCGCTGATGTGGGCAATTCCGTCGGCCCACTTCGCAAGCTGCTCATCGGAGGCGGTTTCGACCAGATGCTCGAGGTCGGTCAGAACCTGGTCGAGCTTTTGCGCGGTAGAAGGCCAGGATTTCGCGTCGAACTCGTTGAAGGTCTCCTTGTTGTCGCTCGGAATCGCTGCGCCTTTTTCGCCCTTCATCCGCGCCAGCGATTGCGCGTTCCAGAAGTAAAGATGGTTCGCGATCATTCCCACGGAGTGGTCCGCTGGAGCCGGATTGTTCGGGCCTTCAGATTTCGGAATCCACTTGGCCTGCTCGGGCGTCAGGTTGGCGACTGCGATGTTCACTGGAACGAACCACTCTTCTTTCGAGTGGGTTGAGCGAAGCTGGGACAGCAGAATCGAGCGGAGCGTCGGCGGCGGAGCAGGCTTCGCTGGCGCGGTCTGGGCAGCGAGTGGAACGGCGAGGCAGAGCAGCAGGCCGAGTTCTTTCATGGCAGTTATTTTCTCCCGTGGATTGGGATTCTATGCCTGCCCGGTCTCGCGCGCTGCGGGGAGTGATGGCCTACCCCCTCCCCCTGCTACCTTTTGTTGCTAAAGTCTAGTGGAGTAAAGGGTTAGGGTCAGACCTGATGCAGGGGTACTCCGGCGGCGATGTCAAAGAGCTGTCTCAAAGATCTGGGGTGGGTGGAGGTCCTGCGCGGTGCGCACGACGTCTCTTGGGCCCATCTTTTATTGTATCGGCGCTGTCAAGGAAACGTGTGGAAAAGGGCGAGCCCCACAGCCTGGTTGGGCTGTGGGGCTCTCGCGCTTCGGTTCCTGCGATCAGTAGCCGTAGCGGCGATGGTCCTGGGCGGTCTGGCCGGCGACGGCTCCGACGCCTGCGCCTGCGGCTCCGCCGATCACGGCTCCCTTGCCTCCGCCCAGAAGGCCGCCGAGCACTGCTCCACCGACGGCTCCGATGACCGCGCCCTTGCCTGGGCCGATGCCGTCATCCTGGTAGTAGCCGTATTCACCACCGCGGTATCCGTTGTCATAGACATAGCCGGGATTGCCATAGGCGACGTACCCGGGGCTGCCGTAGGTGACGTAGCCGGGGTTGCCGTAGTAGCGGTAGCCGCCGCGGTAACGGTCGCGGTCATGGTCGCGATCCCGGTCACGGCCCCAGCCACGGTCCCGGTCCCGCCGGTCGTCATGGCGCTCATACTGCTGCTGGTACTGGCCCCGGTTGTAACCGTTGTCGCGTCCGCGGCCATACTGCTGGGCGGCTGCGGGGAGGGTGCCGATGAGGAGTGCGGGCGCGAGCAGGAAGCTGGTACCGATTTTGGTGAGATAGCCGGATTTCATGGTTGAACTCCTTTCGGCCTGTTCTATAGATGTTCAACCCGGATTGCGGTCGCAAGTCGCACTGCCCAAACGGCCTGCAACCCAAAAAGAAATATTTGTTGCGGTCAGGTGGCCTCAATCCTGCACCTGGAAGATCCGACGGCGATTGTAGGTAATGCTTGTGATGAAGAAGGTGCCCTGGATGGCGGTTCTCTGCGGGATTGCCATTGCGGAGAAGTATAGGTTGGGCAAGAAGTGGTTAAGTGCGTCCTAAAGGCTCGCCTTCGGCAGAGCGGCAGCGCGCCCTGGGCGAGCGCGGCTTTTTGGCACGCGTGAACGCGTGCCCTTCCGAGGTTTGTGGGTGTGAATTCGGTTGGATGGGTCAATCCCACATCGCAGGAGGAGATGTGGGGCACGTGGCCGAGAGCTCCCGTTGGCTGGTCATGGTCCCTATTCTCGGGAGGCACGGTATGCGGAGGAGTACAGGTATTGGTTGGCTTGCATGACGAGGTGAGCGCGGACGGGGTTCTGGTGGATGTAGGCGCGGCGGGAATCGAATTCGGCGCGGGTGAGGACGAGGTGGTCGGCGAAGCCTCGTTGCCAGATGGGGAACCTTGCGCCAAGACGGCGGGAAAAGCTCCCTTTGATCAGGTTCATGACACGCGAGATGGTTTGGTTCTGGGTCGTCAGGAGGAGGTGTACGTGATCCGGCATAACGACAAACGCGTGGAGTTTGTAAGCTCCTTCGGAGCGGTATCGTTGGAGGGTTTCCAGGAAGAGGTTTGCGTTGCGCGGCACCTGGAAGATGCGACGGCGATTGTAGGTAATGCTTGTGATGAAGAAGGTGCCCTGGATGGCGGTTCTCTGCGGGATTGCCATTGGGGAGAAGTATAGGTTGGGCAGGGAATGGTGGAGTGCGTTCTAAAGGCTCGCCTTCGGCAGAGCGGTAGCGCGCCTTGGGCGCGCGGCTTTTTGGCACGCGTGAACGCGTGCCCTTCCGAGGTTTGTTGATGCGAATTCAGTTTGATGGGCGAGGTAAAGGTTGGGCAGGAAGTGGTTGAGTGCGTTCTAAACGCTCGCCTTCGGCAGAGCGGCAGCGCGCCCTGGGCGCGCGGCTTTTTGGCACGCGTGAACGCGTGCCCTTCCGAGGTTTGTGGGTGTGAATTTAGTTTGACGGGTCAATCCCACATCGCAGTAGGGATGTGGGGCACCCGGCCAAGTCCCGAATTTCGGTATGCTGGCGGGATGATGGTTCACATTTTCCGGGGTCCGGGACGGGTGTTCGGGTGTACGGCGGATGCGAGTGGAGCGAATCTGCCGGCGAAGTTTGCGCCGTGGGCTGCGTTCAAGTCGATTGAGATGAGCCGGGGTGGCGAGCCTGTGCCGGGCATCGATAAGGAGGAATGCCTGGACGATATCGAGGCGCATGGGTTCCATGTGACGGATGCGCATGTACGGATCACGGATCAGGTGGTCTGAGTTCCGGGCCGAAGTGCCCCGTCCGGCGGGACTTGTGGCTGCACGTCTCACATCTCAGAAACAAGATGCGGGGCACCTGGCGTATGGTCGTGATAGTCAATAAGGAAATATGTCGGTATGCGATCGAACCTGTAGTAAACGAAAAAGTGGAAATAAGTGTGCGAGTTGAGTTGAGCGAAATTGGTTACACATTCTTGCCTAGCTTTGCGCTTGGGGAATTTGGAATCGATCTATATACGCGCCTCGGTAAATTGACGACAATTCCTGGGATAGAACCTGTGCAGCACCTGCGGCCCAAAGAAAACACTACCGCTGGTCCGAATACGTATAGCGGCAATTTCGGATTAAGAGAATTCCCACTTCACACCGATTTAGCTCACTGGTATGTGCCGCCGCGTTACCTCGTATTGCGGTGCGTTGTAGGTTCAGAAAACGTCAAAACGAGAATCTGCGATTCACGTGAACTATACGACCGTTTTCCGTATGAATTACTTCACGGCACACTCGTGCGGCCACGAAGGCCGCTGGCAGGAGAACGTAGCGCGTTAAGGCTCCTGACACGTACGAATGGCGATCTACGATTCCGGTGGGACAGTACCTTCATAGCGGCGGCCGACTCAGTGTCGGCTCGAACCATTGAGGGGATACATGCATTCTTGTGCCACGAGGCCACCTGCCAAAATATCGGTCTTACTAATCCAGGCGACACCTTGATCTTAGACAATTGGCGAATGCTGCATGGTCGGACGAGTGTCGGCCCGACCGACGCTTACAGACACCTCGAACGAGTTTACCTATCGGAGATTTGTGCATGAGCTTGTCGTCGCCAGTTCAGGCTGCCCCGCACCCCTGGTCAGAAGAGGCATTGCTCACAAAAGCTGAGCTTTACGCGCGGCAAATGCACAGCTATGCGCATGACGAATGGCAATTTGTGCTGTGGTCAACATTCGTTCTGGAGTTGCTCGCGAGAGCTGTGGTATCTGCAACTAGCCCAGCGCTACTTGCCGATCCAAAAGACCCTAATAATGCGCTCTATGCACTAGGAGTGGAAATAAAAGCCCCGAAGTTCACGCCGAAGTCGTTAGACATCTCCAGTGTCTTGAGACTGATAGAGCGCATTCAGTCGGAATTTGTACCGGAATTGAGCGGGTTCGCGTTGACTCATATGCAAAGGCGAAACGAAGAGCTACATTGCGGTTCATCGCCGATGGTGAACATGGCAAGTTCAGCTTGGCTGCCGAGTTTCTATCGTGTCGCCGAAATGCTTCTCAAACCTTTGAACGAGACACTTCAGAGTTTCTTGGGAAAAGAGATTGCGACCAGCGCGCAAGAAATGATCGACGCCGCATTAGACGACTCTGCTAAAGCGGTGCAGCAGGCCATCCATCAGCATGCCGCGAATTGGGCCGCTCAAGACGAAGCGGAACGACTAAAGCAATCCTCACTCGCGGTGACATGGGCGACGAGGCAGGTGGGACACCGCGTGGACTGCCCGGCGTGTTCTTCAACGGCTATTGTCTCTGGTAGACCGATAGCCGCGCCGATCAAAACGATCAATGAAGGCGAGATTACCGAAATTCAGCAATACCTTCCCGCTCGCTTCGAGTGCATCGCTTGTAACCTTAAAATTTCGGGATTACCACAGCTAAATGCAAGTGGATTGGGAGATACCTATAAAGCCACGTTCACATACGATGCGGTGGACTATTTCACTCCTGATGATCCATACGCAGGGTGGGAACCAGACTTTAATGAGCCATAGGTAATTTGACGGGCGTGTTTACGTTCTGAGATGAGCAGCTCCAAATGGCTCTGCGGTCAAGCAGAAGGGGCGCCTTAGAAGGCGAAATGGCCCCGGACTCACGGTAAAGGGCTACTCCTCTGTCTTTTTGTTTCTTGGTCTGGTTTTGAACCAGATGGGGGTGCCGATGAAACCGAAGGCGGCGCGGATCTGGTTGGCGAGGAAGCGCTCGAAGGCGAAGTGGAGTTTGACGTCGCGGTCGGTGAAGAGGATGAAGGTCGGTGGGGCGACGGCGGCCTGGGTCATGTAGTAGATGCGCACGCGGCGCTTCATCGGGACTGATGCCTGCTGGAAGTCCACACGCGCGAGGAAGCGGTTCATCTGGCCGGTGGTGACGCGCTTGCGGCGCTCGCGGGCTACCAGTTCGATCTTCTTGAACAGCCCGTCGATGCCCTGGCCGGAAGCAGCGGAGAGAAAGACTACCGGGGCGTACTCGAGAAACTTGAGGTGATAGCGGAGCTGCTCCTCATAGAGCTTCTTGTCGGCCTTCGGGCGAGAGTTCTCAGTTATCAGAGCTCGGTTGTCGGTTGAGGGCGGGGTGGACATGAGGTCCCACTTGTTGACCACGATGATGACGGAGCGGCCGGACTCATGCGCGTAGCCGCCGATGTTGGCATCGAGGCTGTGGACGCCTTCGGTCGCGTCGAGCACGAGCAGGCTGACGTCGGCCGCTTCCAGGTGCTTGCGCGCCATGACTACGGAGAGCTTCTCCGCCATGAGCCGGGTCTTGCCCTTGCGGCGGATGCCGGCGGTATCGACGAAGCGGAAGGTGTGGTTGCCGTGGGTGACCACCTCGTCGACGGCGTCGCGGGTGGTTCCGGCTATGGGGCTGACGATGGCGCGCTCGGTGCCGGTGAGCGCGTTGAGCAGGGTTGACTTCCCGACGTTGGGGCGGCCAATGATGGCCACGCTGGTTTCAGTCGGGATGAACGAGGCGTGGGAGCGCAGCTTGCGCGGGCGGTTGGGGTCGTCTTCGTCGTAGGGCTCGGCGTCGGGTTCGGGCGCGGGCGTGATCTCGGGTGTGATCTCCGCCCCTGCGGGTTCGGCGAAGTCGGGGCCGGATGCGTCCTCGTCGAGCTCGTCGGCGGGGGTGAGGAAGGCCTCGGGCGCGCTGACCTGAGGCGCTTCGGGCAGGGCTTCGAAGACGGAGTCGAGCAGGTCTCCGATGCCGGAGCCGTGCTCGGCGGAGAGGGGCTGGACGTTGGCGAAGCCGAGGCGGCGGAAGTTTTCCGCGTGCGGCGCCATGGCAGCGGTGTCGATCTTGTTGACGGCAAGGAAGACTGGCTTGCCGGAGCGGATGAGAAGGCGGGCGAGGTCGACGTCGGGTGAGGCGAGCTCGGTGCGGCCATCGACGACCATGACGATCGCGTCGGCCTCGGTGAGCGCGGCCTGCGCCTGGCGGAAGATTTCGGTGGGGATGAGGTCGGGGTCGTCGGGGATGACGCCGCCGGTGTCGACGATGCGGGCTTCGCGCCCGGCCCAGTCGATCTGGCTATAGATGCGGTCGCGGGTGATGCCGGGCTCGTCGCCGACGATGGAGCGGCGGGAGCCGGTGAGGCGGTTGAAGAGGGTCGACTTGCCGACGTTGGGGCGTCCGCAGATGGCGATCAGAGGGAGCGGCGTTGTCGGCTGAGCGGGCTCGGACGGGCGCTCGGAGCGGGCGGCGACGTGCATGTGCTCGGCGGTGTGCTCGGCGTGCTCCCAGGCGCGGAGATCGGAGGCTTCGGCGCCGGGCTCGGGGAGGTGGAGGTTGCCGGCGTGGCCGCCGGGGCGCACCGCGGTGGAGGGCTTCTTGGGAGCGGCGGGCGTATTTTGAGCGCGTGGCGGGGCAGGGGAGAGCGGGCGGCGCGACTCGTTTTCCGGCGAGCGGGTGGGGGTGCGACGCTTCTTGTCCAGCTCGGAACGCTTGCTGGAGATCGCTTTCCGCTTGCGCGGAGCGACCGCACCGGTGGTCGGCGTAACCCGCGGGGCACGGCCCTTCTTGGGGCGCGTGGACGCCTGGCGGTGCTTCTTGCCGAGCCGCTTCTTGGGGGGCATGTTCATCTCCGGACGCCGCTGCGCCTTCGTTGATTATAGGAACGATGCGCCGGGCCTGCGGGGGTGCGTTGGGTGAATTTGCAGCGACTGCTCGGAATTGCACGTCAAGGTGAGATTGGTCGAATTGACCGGGACGGGCTCACTGCTTTCTTTCTGAGAGCCGCCGGTAGTCCTTGCGGAAGACCTGATTGAAGATCTCATGGGAGAGGTCCACCGACTCCTCGATGGCCATGCCAATCGGAAGCACCTGCACATGGACCTGCCGCTCTCGCGCCAGGCGAAGACCCGCGATAATGCACGCACCGAGATAAATCAGAGTGTGGTTCGGCGCGGGCAGGTGAACGTCGGGATCAAACATTAGGCCTCCTTTCGGGGAAGCAGCGGATGAAGCTGCCAATTAAGGATTTCCCGCCGGTGGGGAAGTGCTTTGGATCATATTTCGTGCAGCCGGGTGTACGCCTTCCGGAAGACGCGGTTGAAGATCTCGTGGGAAAGGTCAATGGATTGGTCAATGGCCGCTCTCACCTGGAGACCCTTGGGGTCTGCCTGACGCTCCCGGGCCAGCCGCATGCCAGCGATCAGGCAGGCCCCCAGATAGATCAGGGTTTTGTGTGGGCGCGGCAAATAGGCTTCGGGATCGATCACGATTCCAAGAATACGAATAAAAGGCGAAACTGTCCAATTTCTTAAGATGCGGCTCGATCACCTCGCATTGAGCTCCTTCGCGCAATCTTAAGAACTCAAAGAGCAGCCGGCGCCATCCACTTTCCAGAGCCTCCCACCAAAGTTGCAGGCCGATATCCACAACCCCGGCCGTACCACGGCTGCGATCCCCTCCGATCCCATCCCCCAAACGGGGGACAAACCTGGTAAATTGCATAAATTTTGAGGCGGAGAGGTTGGGACGGAGGCTATATTATGCGTGGTAATCAACTCTAGTGCACGCAACAAATCATTGAAAACAATATGTCATATAGTCTTGAAGGTTACTTCAGTAACATATGCTATTTGATATGTAGTTATGTAAGCCATTTCTATAGACTTACGAGGTTACTCATCCTAAGGTTGTTCCATCTGGCGCGTCCAGAGAAATCTTCACAACGGCTACCAGAAGTTACCTGGGCCACTAAGGAGCAACACCATGAAACTCATCGTCCGCAGCCTCGTTGTAGCCCTCGCAGTTACCGGCGCCATTGCCAGCTCGTACGCCAAGGCACCTTCGGCTCACGCGAAAACCAGCGCCATGCCGATCCCCAGCTGCGCTCCCGGAACGGGCAGCTGCGGCCTCGGCACCTGGTAGTCCCAGGCGGCCCAAGTTGCTGAAAAAAGGTATTGACGTTCCCCCCGGATAAGGTATTCTCAACTTGTCCAGGGGGGAACTGTTTGTGACTTCAGTCTCGCTACTTAGCGCACTCGGCTATTTCGAAGTCATTCTGTGCGGCGCGGCTTTATGTGCGCTAACGTTCCGGAAACAGTGGGCCGACTATACGGCGCTCGGCAGTTTCCTAGCTGTCCGAATGTTTTCCGACGTTGTCCTGACCGGTATCAATCGTCTTGCCGCTGCGAATCCACACCGAGCGGACGCTCTGTACTATCCCTACTTCTACGTTTACTGGATCACTTTCGCCCTCGAGTCTGTTCTAGCTCTCCTCATCGTCTATAGCCTCTTCCGCCTTGCGATGGCGCCCCTAAAGGGCCTACAAACTCTCGGGATGCTCGTATTCAAGTGGGCGGCCGGAATCTCTGTCGCCGTGGCACTCGGCTCAGCTTTCACGCCGGGCATGAGCGGCATGAAGTACATCATGGCGGCGATCTCGCAGCTGCAGCGGACGCAGAGCATCCTGACGATTTGCCTTCTGCTGTTCGTAACCTTCGCGATTCGCCCTATGGGGCTTTCGTACAAGAGCCGCATCTTCGGCGTCAGCCTCGGCTTGGGGCTGATGTCCACGAACGATCTGGTGCAATCCGCCTGGCTGGCAATCAATCCTAGTATGGGAAATGCCTGCAGCCTGATCAACGGCATTGCGATCTGCACGATCGTAGCTACCTGGACCGCCTACTTCGCGCTGCCGGAGCCGAAGCGACGCATTATCGTGCTGCCGACCACCTCGCCTTTCCTGCGGTGGAACCAGATCTCCGAGGCGCTGGGCGACGATCCCGGCTACGTGGCCGTGGGTGGAGTTCCGCCCGAGCTCTTCGCGCCGGCCGAGCTGGAGGTCATGCGGCGCGCCTCGCTGAAGATGGTGAGCCAGTTTCCAGTACCCGCCGAGCAGCCGCATCTCGTTTCGGCTTCGTCCGCCGGCTGATCAGAGGCTCCTCAGAACTGACCCAGGCCGCCCATTCGGGCGGCCTTTCTGCTGATTCACGAATGCGGACGCCAGGGAAGCCTACCCCTCAAGCAGACGTGACGCCGTCCCAGCCTCAAATGACCTATCCCCGGAGCGTCCACCCCAAACTCACTTCCAAGCAGAAAGGCCGCCCGAACGGGCGGCCTCTCTCACAGCAAAGCTGTCGCTTTACTCGCGTTCCGAGCGCTTCCAGTTGATCAGATCACCCAGCGTGGTGCTGCTGGACGAAGAGGAGGAGGAAGAGCTCTTGTGGTCCTTGTCGCGCTCCTTGTAGAGCTCGACTTCGGCGCGGCTGGCCTCTTCTCCGACTGCCCGGATGCTCAGGCCCACCTTCTTCTCTTCCTGGTTCATCTTGACGATCTTGAACTCGTGGATCGAATCCAGTTCGAGCTTGACCGGGACGCCATTCTGGTCGACCGCCTCGGATACGTGACAGAGGCCCTCGACCCCTTCCGCGATCTCAACAAAAGCGCCGAACTGAGCGGTGCGCAGCACTTTGCCCGAGACCACATCGCCCACGCGGTGCTGTGCGAAGAAGGTATCCCAAACGTCCGGCTGGAGCTGCTTGACTCCCAGTGACAGGCGGCGGTTTTCCGGCTCCACGCCAAGAACTACAGCGCGAACCTTCTCCCCCTTCTTCAGGACCTCGGATGGATGCTTGATGCGCTTGGTCCAGCTCAGGTTCGAAACGTGGACCAGACCATCGATGCCGTCCTCGATCTCAATAAAGGCTCCGAAATCGGTGAGGTTGCGGACGCGGCCTTCGACCACGGCTCCGGTCGGGTACTTGTCCTCCAGCTGCTCCCAGGGGTTGTCCTGGAGCTGCTTCATGCCCAGGGAGATCCGCCGATCGGTAGGGTTGACGCTGAGGATGATGGTGTCGACCTCGTCGCCCGGCTTGACCAGCTTGGAGGGATGCTTCATCCGCTTCGACCAGGTCATCTCGGAGACGTGCACCAGCCCTTCGATGCCCTGTTCGAGCTCAACGAAGGCACCATAGTCGGTGACCGAAAGGACACGGCCGCGGACCTGCGCACCGATCGGATAGCGCTCGGTCGCATCCAGCCAGGGATCCGGCGTGAGCTGCTTGAACCCGAGGGAGACACGCTGCTTATCCTTGTCGAACTTGAGCACCTTTACCTGAATCTCATCCCCGACGTTGACCAGGTCGCGCGGGTGAGTCAGGCGGCCCCAGCTCATGTCAGTAATGTGCAGCAGGCCATCCAAGCCGCCCAAATCGACGAATGCGCCGTAGTCGGTCAGGTTCTTCACTGTACCGGTGAGGATGGTGCCTTCTTCCAGGGTAGAAAGCGTCTCGGAGCGCTTGGCGGTCTGCTCCTCTTCGAGCAGCTCCTTGCGGCTGATCACCACATTGCCGCGCTTCTTGTTGAGCTTGATTACGCGGACTTCGATCTCCTGGCCGAGGTAGCCGTCCAAATTGCGGACCGGGCGCACCTCAATTTGTGAGCCGGGCAAGAAGGCCTTGATGCCGATATCGACGGTTAGACCACCCTTGACGCGGCTGACCACCAGCCCTTTGACGGGGGTCTTATCGTTCGCTGCCGCTTCCAGCTTGTCCCAGACCTTGTGCCGCAGCGCCTTCTCGTGGCTCACGAGATAGCCGCCCTCCGGCTCCTCCCGTTCCACAACCACTTCCACCTGATCGCCGGTGTTGAACTTCGGGTTGCCGTGGAGATCGAGCACCTGCTCGATGGGAATCAGGCCTTCGGACTTCAGGCCGATGTCCACAACCACGTGCTTATCCGTCACCTTGACCACGGTGCCGGTGATCACGGCCTCCTCAGCGGTCAGGTTCTGGGCGGCTGCACTCTCGGCGGCCTGCTCGCGGTCGAAGCTTGCCAGGGCTGCGGCAAAGTCTGCGGCGTCGTAATCAGGGTCCGGACCGGGGTGGTGCTGCTGCTCGACAGAGGCATCGGCGGCGGCCGGAGTTGGCGTTTGGGTTTCGGCGGAAGAGGTAGCTTCCTCCGCTGCGGTTTCAGGCGTCAGGGTTTCGAGTTCGGTGTTCAGGGGTTTACTCTCGGTTTGCTCAGGATTAGGTACTTCTACGCTCATTGATGCGTGGCTCCGGAACCCATAGGGTCCAATCCAAAGGTGCGCGCTGTTGGCGGGTCAATTTATTAGACGCGCGAGCGATACCCGAAGCAGCTTCGGCAGGCAGGAAGTTCTTACAGGAGTTGCTGCACTTTGGATCCCACACCCAGTGGCTTAAGAACAAGGATAATACTTTACTTCTCAGCGAGTCAACGCTCCTGCTCCCTGTTCCACCCTGCTTTTGCCAGACTTTACGCGGGCTGCACTGGGGTTGGAGCAATCACGGGGGAAGCTCCGGGGCGGAGTGGCGCCGGCATTCGCGTCCGGCTGTCGAAACTGCCTCTTTGCAGCACGTTCGATTCAGCCGGGCTATACTCCGGCGCATGGACCGTCTCTGGACACCGTGGCGTTACGAATACGTCAGCCGCACGCATGAGGCGCTGGCTCCAGGAGTGCCGGCCGAACTGAATGGATGGCTGCAATCCGGGGCGCCAGTGACCGATTGTGTCTTCTGCAACATGATTGCTGCGGTGGACTACGCGGCTGAACACGGCATGGACCGCGCGGATGCGGAGAAAGCGGCCCACCTGCTGGTCCGGGAGAAGAGCTGCTATCTGTGCCTGAACGCCTTTCCGTACGGCACTGGCCACATTCTGATCGTTCCCTACCGACACCTGTCGTCTCTGGCGGAACTGCCCCAGGAAGAAGCGGCTGAGATGATGTCTCTGGCGCAACGGGTGGAAGCCGTGCTGCGGACGGTGTATCGGCCTGACGGGCTGAACCTGGGCATGAATCTTGGCGAAGCTGCCGGTGCGGGGATCGCAGGGCACCTCCACATGCACGCGCTGCCCCGCTGGATAGGAGACACCAACTTTATGACCGTCACGGCGAACACCCGAGTGCTGCCGGAGGAGCTGGATACGACGTGGCAGCGATTCCGTGAGGCTTGGAAAAGCTGATTCCGGCTCGATGGAAGCCCTTACGAGCGCACCAAAATTGCCGCAAAGTTTGTGGAAAATTAGTCCGTAACTTCGGCTATCATAACGGTAACCTCACCTGCACGTTAGGTCCGTTGACGTCAACCTTCGACGCTAAAACCACCGCAAGCTTGGGAGGAATCATGGCCGGACTGTCGAGCAGCTTCACCCGTTTCCAGAGCCCAGCGCCGAATACCAGAAGCAGCATGCTGGTATCTTCTATCCCCATGCGGAGACAGCCTGCTGCGAACCCGCAAGGCTCCGCGATCCACACCCTATTTTCCCTGCCCAAAGAACCCGAGGATGCCCGCCTGACCGGCGGAACGCGTTCTCTGGATCGGCGCCTGCTCGCCTTGAACGTGGCGGGAACGCTCGGGAAGCGTCGACCTGGATCGGAGCGCGTTGCGCCGCCGGCCCACATCGCTGTCGCCTGACCCGGACTGCTAATTCAAATCGCAGGAATTTTGAACTCTCACTTCGGGGGAGAGCTCGCTTCCTGCGACGAGTCGCGCCGGCGCGAAGGTCCCTCCGGCGTGGCCTCAAAGTTGGTGATCTTCCACACGCCACTTGGCAACCGGGTGTAGATCCGCGTGTAGCGAAACATGCCGTGGACCGGCACGCCTTCGCTTGAGCCATCCACGCGGGCTTCAGAGGTGACGATGGCGGTTGAGCCGATCAGTTTGACCTTCACATCGTTCAGTTCGATCTGCTTCAGCGTCAACTGGCGCGTTCTCATGCGGGCCAACAGTTGCGCCTTCGTGACCACCTGGCCATTCATCGTAATGCCGATGTAGTCATCGGACAGCAGGTGATCCATCTCGGCCACGTCATTGTTCAGCTGGACGATCCGCCAGTGCTCTTCAAGCGACTCGACCTGCCGCTTGTAATCCGGCTTCTTTTGTCCGTGTGGATTCTTTGCGGCCGCGGATGCAGAAAACATGCCGCAAATGGCAAGACTCCAACAGAGGAGTCCTGTCACTCCATTCTGTCGTCGAATTGAGAGCCGGCCCCGTGTCATAGCAGTGCGGATACTAGACCGGTTGGACGCGCGGAGTCAAAGCAAAGTTATGTCAACCGCGGGATTTAGCCCTCGGGTCAGCCGACAGGGACGATTGCGTCACGCCCAGGCGTCTCAGGCGACAACTTCCAGCCGCTCGAGCTTGCGGCTGGTGACGAGTTTGAAGAAGCCCTCGGTGCCGTACTGCGCAAAGTGGGGCGTGCTGCGGTGGTGGGCAAGCGCGGCTTCATCCACGTACTGCTCGTAGATGAGAATGGCCGGGGGGCCCTCCTCCAGCAGGTGAGGGATGTACGTGACGCAGCCGGGCTCGCTGCGGGAAGGCGGTGTGAGCAGGCGTAGGAATTCTTTGACACGCTCGCGGTCTTCTTCGCGAAACTCCATTCGAACGATAAAGCTCACCATTGCGGCACCTCTGGGTGTTTCGGTTTCAAAATTCGCTCTGGGCCGGCAGATCAGGCCTTCAGCGCAGCCTCGAACTCCGGCAGCATCACGGTCTGGTCACGATCCGGGCCAGTTGAGACCATGCCGATCTTTGCTCCCGATTCGCGCTCCAGGAATGCGAGATACTCCTGCGCAGCCTTGGGAAGCTTATCTTGCTCCGTGATGCCTTCCGTCGAGCAACTCCAGCCCTTGAGCTTGGTGTAGACCGGCTCGATCGAATCGAAGCCGCGAATATCCGCCGGAATCACATCGCTGCGCTTGCCGTTCACCTTGTATCCCGTGCAGACCGGAATCTCGGAGCACTCGTCGAGCACATCCATTTTGGTGACGACCAGCCACTCGGTTCCGTTGATCATGTTGGAATAGCGAAGCAGCGGCAGGTCCAACCAGCCACAGCGCCTCGGCCGACCGGTTACGGCGCCGTACTCCTGGCCGCGGGCACGGATCAACGTGGCCGACTCGTCATGGATCTCGGTGGGGAAGGGGCCCTCGCCTACGCGGGTGACGTACGCTTTGGTGACTCCGATGACCGAGCCAATCCTGGTCGGACCTACTCCAGTGCCGATGGTGGCGCCTCCGGCGGTCGCGGATGAGCTGGTGACGAAGGGATAGGTTCCGTGGTCGATGTCCAGCAGCGCCCCCTGCGCGCCCTCAAACATCACCTTCTCGCCGGCGTCGATCGCATCATTGAGGAGCTGCGCCGTGTCGGTGACGAATGGCGCAACCTGCTCCGCCGCGCGCGCATACTCTTCGTAGATCGATTTCGGGTCCAGCGGCTCGGTGCCGAACAGCGCCTGCGCAATCGTGTTCTTTTCGTAGCAGGCGTTGTTGATGTGCGTCCGCAGCAGCGCGGAGTTCAGCAGATCCACCACGCGGAGCCCGCTGCGGTGCATCTTGTCTTCATAGGCCGGTCCGATGCCGCGGCTGGTGGTGCCAATCTTCGTACGCCCAGGTGCATTCTCCGCCGCCAACTCGATCATCCGGTGGTAGGGCAGAATTACCTGTGCGCGGTTCGAGACGAAAAGCTGCCCATCCACGTTCAGCCCGGCGTCGCGCAGCTTCTTGACTTCACTCAGGAAGGCCATGGGATCCAGCACCACGCCGTTGCCGATGACGCCCTTGGTCCCGGGGCGCAACACACCGCAGGGGATAAGCTGGAGCACAAATTTCCGGCCCTCGATGATGACAGTGTGGCCGGCATTGTGCCCGCCCGCATAACGAGCCACAACGGAGAACTTCTCCGATAGCACATCGACAATCTTGCCCTTGCCCTCGTCGCCCCACTGCGCACCGAGGATTACCGCTGATTTACGCTGACTCACGTGAAGACTTGCTCCGGAACCGCAAAGATGGGCGACGAAGAGCGGGGGCGGCAAATCCTCACGCCAAACCGCTTCGTACACCTCATTTTATACTGCCTTCCATCTGGCGGGATGAAGACTGGGAAAGGGAAGCAATGAGCACCGAGCTGGCGATGAATGCTTACGTTCTGCTGGGAAACGCGCTGAATTCCTTTGTAAATGGGATGGACGTGCCGCCGGAGTCAGGAATTAACGCGCAGCAGGTCCGAGACCTCTATGGGAAGATCCATCCGATGATCCCGTCGCAGATCGAAGCTGGAGTCAGTGCGCTCACGCCGGAGGAAAAGGCAACCCTGGGTGCGGTCTGCCGTTACGTCGTCCTGCAAACCGCGCCCGAGGACGCATCGGCTCTTCTGGGCCTGCCGGCAGAGGCCATTGAGGAGACCCTCGCCGGACTGGGGCTCTAGCCCGTTACGAGTGCCACGCCCTGCGAGCTATCCCGCCCCGCCCACACCGGCCGCCGGGCTAAAGGGGTGCGGCGGCGGCTCCGGCTTTGAGGAAAGATCTGCCGTTCTCTGGTACCAGTCCACACGGCGGGTGCCGATCATCGCCACCGCAATCAGCCCGAACAGCAGCACGGACCCAAGCATCAGCGCGTTGTCCTCGGAAATCAGCAGACCGTAGATGGCGGCGTAGAGGGCGGCGAGGATCGATCCGAAGCTGAGCCCGTACACGGTACTGTTTAGCACCGCCACCAGGTAATACGTCAGCACGCCCACGCAGGCGCAGGTTGCTATCAAGTACGCATACCCGAAAGAGACGTGCTCGCTCAAACTCAGCAGCAGCAGGAAGAAGACCGTCAGGCAGGCGCCCACCAGCAGGTACTGAACCGGATGGATCAGCATCTTCTTAGCAAGTTCGAACAGAAAGAAGCCGCCGAAGGTCACAAAAACGAACAGAATCCCGTACTTCACGGCCCGATCCGAGAGCTTGTACGCATCCACTCCCTGGGTCAACGAGATACTCACGGCATCGAGATGATCGGCGGAGACGGCGGTTTGCTGTTGCGCGGAGGTCGCAAGCGAAGAGATGTCCCAACGGGCGTTGAAGCCTGCGGCGGAGATCTCGCGCTCCCGAGGCAGGAACTGCCCGGCAAATAGCGGTTCGGCCCAGGTGGATCCGATTTCGAAACGGTTCGTATCCCCCACAGGCACAATCTCCAGCTGCTGCGTCCCGGCCAGAGCCAGATTGACGGAGAAATCGACGCCCTGCTTCACCGCGTCAGGCGAAGGCAGCAGCACTCGCAGGTTGTTGCCTGCCGCCGCACTGGGATGTACGGGGTTGTCCTGCTCGATCCTGGTCAGCCCGGCGCCCTCCACCGGGAGCGCAGTCCCATTCACCTTGACCGAGGGCCTCCCGATGATGCCGCGTGCGTCCTTCACCCGGAAGGCAAGATACGGCAGCCCGAACTCCACCTTGCCGTCGAGTTTGGGCGCAGGCGCGTCCATGTGCCCGGTGATTGTGCCGTCGAACTCGTACACCGGCACGTTGTAAAGCCCATGACGACGCAGCGACGGCTTCATCTCGCCCTTTACCGTCAGGTCCGTGGGAAAGGTAGTGTAGGCGGACTCGATCGTCCGCTGCACCACTCGTTTTACGCCGTCTTCAACTCGGTCCTCGGAGATCACCTGGCGATAGGGCTGCACCAGCATCGGTCCCACCAGACGCTGCTCCGAGGCATAGCTCGAAGCGATGGCCTCGGTTGCCTGCGTGCGGTAGCTCTGCCGGTTTTGGATGAGTACATCGACCAGAAACAGCGCAATCAGAATGACCAGCGACAACGCACCAATCGCTGCCAACTTCAGAATCAGCCAGAACCTCATCTGCCGCCTCCTCGCATCGGGGCAATGTGAAACCTGCCCGATGTCGAACTTTACAATACAAAGTTGTGCGATACTTTGCAATGTAAAGTTCAAAGATGCAAGAAGAACTTTTGCAGAATTCTGAGTTTTCGCCGAAGACTCTTTACTTTACCCAGGCCATGCCGTCGCCGCGCTGGCCCACTTCGATCACCCTCGCCACGTTCCAGCTTCCCACTTCGATCTCGGCCACCTGGTGCCCGGGATATCCGGAGACGTAGGCGACCTTGCCATCGGGACGCAGGAGAATCTCGCCCTGCCCGCCGGCCGGCAGATCGGTTGTGTGCACCACCTGCATCGTCGCCAGGTCCACCACTGCCAGCTGCTTGGCCCGCGGCATGGCGACCAGCAGGTATTTGCCGTCAAGGGTTACGGAGGAGCCGTAGCCCACCGCAGGCAGCGTCACCCACTGCTTCACGGCGTTGGTGGATGTATCAATCACGGCCATTCGCGGCTGAGTCTGGTCCGCCGTAAAGACCCAGCGATCGTCGCGAGAAATGCTGATGCGCTGCGTACTGCCGGCAATCGGAATGATGGTGACGGTCTTGTGTGCTGCCACATCCAGCACCGACACCGATCCAGGCCGCACATTCGCCGTATAGATGCGCTTGCCGTCGTGCGACATTACGAACATGTGCGACTGATCGGCGCCCGTCGGAATCTGGGCTTCGATCTTCAGCGTCTTGGGATCGATGATGCTGATGGCGCGATCCAGCTCGGTCGTAACGTAGAGTTTTCCACTCACCGCGTCATAGAACGGCATGTGGGGCCGGATGCCATGGCCGAAGTCCACCGTCCCAACGATCTTGCGCGAGGCAAGATCGATGACCGATATGGTCGAACCGTCGGTTCCCGGCGCGCCCACGCCCGAGTTGCCGTAGATGGGGACATACGCGGTGGTTCCGTCCGGTGAGGCGGCAACCTCGTGTCCGGTGACGCCCCCCACCGGGATGGTCTCAATCTCTTTTCCGGCGACGGGGTCCACCACACTGAGGGTGTGGTCGCCCTGGTTGGCAACCAGCAACATGGGTCCCTTCCCGGGATCTGCCGCACCCATCCCCAGGGCAAGTGTGGCTCCGGCCATCAACAACCTCGCGTACACAGGTATCTTCATAGAATCGAAACGATACAGTTGCCATCCAACTCTAGCAACTATGCCGGAACTTCCCGAGGTCGAAACTCTAGCCAATGGCGTGCACGGGCGTGTCGCGGGGCAGAGAATCGTCCGCATCTGGACCAGCGGCAAGCCCCAGACCTTCAAGACGCCTGAGACGGAGCTGACCCAGGCTCTCACCGGCTCCGCGATCGAATCGGTGCGCCGCGTGGGCAAGACCATCGTGATGACGGTGAATGGGAAGAACAATCCCGTCGAATTTCTGATCCACCTGGGGATGACAGGCCGTCTACTGGTGTGCGACTCCGGCCAGCCGATGGCGCCCCACACCCACGCGATCCTTACGCTCGCTGACGGGCGCGAGGTCCGCTTCGTCGATCCCCGGCGCTTCGGTCGCTTGTCGCTCCACAAGCCGTCGGAGAAGAAGCCCGATGCGCCAGCCTCATACATCGGCCCCGGCCGCGAGCCACTCACGATCTCGGCGGACGATTTTGTCGCACTGTTCCGCCATCGTAAGACCCCCATCAAGGCAGCGCTGCTGAACCAGTCGCTCCTGCATGGGGTAGGCAATATTTACGCCGACGAATCGCTGTTCCGGGCCGGTATCCGTCCACGCCGCCAGGCTGGCCGGCTTACGCGGGATGAGCTCCTCCGGCTGCGCAAGGCGCTCATTGAGGTCCTGCGGCAGGCTATTAAACTGGGCGGTTCCTCAGTCTCGGACTATGTAGACGCTGACGGGGTGCGTGGCTTTTTCCAGTTGCAGCACAAGGTGTATATGCGCGGCGGCGAACCATGCCTGGTGTGCAAAACGCCGATTCAGCGCATTACGCTCGCCGGGCGTGGAACCCACTTCTGCCCGAACTGCCAGCACTGAGTCTTTCCAGGCTAATCGGCCGGACGTGCGCTGACCGCGGCGCCGATGATGCGCGTCTCCTGCGCGTCGGACGCAATCTCGATCGTATAGCTCTGCAGCGGGCTCATCTTCACCATCTGGTGCAGATAGTCCTTCAGCAAGCCCATATCTACGAACCGCACGTTGAAGCCCGCAAGGTAGAACTTGCCTGGCCCACGCAGGTGGATGGAACTGGCCGTGGCCGCTGCGAGTGCCTTATGCCAAAGTTTCTTGAACTCGCAGCATCGCGTGTCTCCGTTGCGGGCGGCTTCAAAGACTTCTTCCGGCTCCAGGTCGAGAAAGCGCAGCCGCATGGCGCGGTGGCCCATGATGCCCTCTAGATGGCCTCGGCCTCCGCATCCGCAGTAGTTCTCCTTGTCATCGAGAGTCACCACGGTGTGGCCGCCCTCCCACACACCGTCGGTGGCGGGATAGCGTCCATATCCGATTCCGACTCCCAGAGTCCACACCCGCACCACGGCGTCCAGCCTGCCTGTCGTCGCGGCAATTCCTGCAGCAAATGCATCTGCGTCGTTCTGGATGGTCACCGGCGCGTCGATGCCCTCGGCTTTCAATGCCGCTCCCAGCATTTCCGCCATGCGCGCGCCTTTTAATTGCGGCAAGTTCGGAGCTTCTTCAATTACGCCGTGCCGCACCAGTCCCGGAACTCCCACGCCAACGCCTGCAATTCCCGTTTGTGAGCCGACTGCGGCCTTCACCTGATCGCGGAGCGCCTCGACGATCCCTTCGGCCGGCATCTCCACCAGCGCGTATTCGTCCTCGTGCTCTTCCGGGAAGCACTTCAGGCTGCCCTCTAGCCGGTGGTCCACCACTAGCCCGGCTACGACTCGCTCCGACAACGTCACGCCGACAATCTTTGCCATTGCCTCTGCCTCGAACCTGCAACTGCGTATGTCCTACTCGAACTTTGCCACGCGGTTCAGCCCGTTGAACGCCGCCACCTTGTAGCACTCCGCCAAGGTCGGGTAGTTGAACACCGTATCGACGAAGTAGTTCAGCGTGCCCCCAAGCGCCATCACCGCCTGGCCTATATGCAGGAGCTCGCTGGCGCCTTCGCCGATGATGTGCACGCCGAGAATCGCGTGTGTCTCGCGGTGGAAGATCAGCTTGAGCCGTCCTGTCGTATCGCCGCGGATCTGCCCACGGGCGATTTCGCGATAGTACGCCACCCCTACCTCGTACGGCACATCCTCTTCGGTCAACTGCTCCTCTGTCTTGCCGATAAAGCTGATCTCCGGAATCGTGTAAATGCCGTAGGGATAGAAGCTCGGGTTAGAGAGGACCGTCTCATCCCCGAACGCCCGCGCCGCGGCGATCCGGCCCTGCTCCATCGAGACCGAGGCCAGAGAAGGAAATCCGATCACGTCGCCGGCAGCAAATACATTCGGGGTCTTGGTTCGGAAGTCCTTGTCGACGGGAATTCTTCCCCGGCTGTCCGCCTCCAGGCCGATTGCGCCGAGGTTCAGCTCGTCCACATTTCCCTGCCGCCCTACCGCGTATAGCAGCGCATCCCCGGTCACACGCTTTTTACTCTCCAGGTTGGCCACTACCGTGCCGTCCGGCAGCTCCTCCACGGACTCCACCTCTTCGCCCAGCCGCATGGTCACGCGGGTATCGCGGAGGTGATAACTCAGCGCCTCCACAATCTCCTGATCGGCAAACTCCAGCAGCTTCGGCCGGCGTTCAATCAACGTCACCCGAACGCCCAGGGCCGAAAACATGCAGGTGTATTCCACCCCGATGACGCCTCCGCCAACCACGATCATGGTCTTGGGCAGCGTAGGCAGCTCCAGCACCTGGTCGGAGTTGATAATGCTGCTCCCGTTGATCGGCACCTTGGGACTCGAGGCGGGTTTAGTGCCAGTCGCGATGAGTACGCTTTTGGTCTCGTAAACATTGGACCCGCGTGAGTTTGTGACCTTCAGGTGATTCGCGTCCACGAAGCTGCCGATCCCCACCAGCATGTCGACGTTGTTGCGCGAGAGCTGCGCCTCGGTCACGTCTACCTCGGTCTTGATCACGTGCTGCACCCGGAAGGCCAGGTCAGCCATGGTGATCTTTTCCTTCACCCGGTAGTTCATGCCGTAGATCGACTTGTAGTTGTACCCGGAGAGGTGCAGCACCGCCTCCCGCATGGTTTTCGAGGGAATCGTCCCGGTATTGACGCAGGAACCGCCCACCACCTCGCGCGACTCGATGACCGCCGCGCGCTTGCCCATCTTCGCCGCGTAGATCGCCGCCCGCTGGCCTGCCGGCCCGGAGCCAATCACGATCAGATCGTATGCGTTGTCCATGCCTGCGGGTACTCTCGCTATCCTTTTGGCCTGCGCAGGCACGCTTTGCCACTCGCAGGTGCACTGCTGATTTCGACCCTACCATACCGCACAGAGCCGATTGGATGAGAGCCGGCGAGCTTAGAAAGTTCCGCGACTCGATCAGGTTGCCCTGCTACGATCAATGCGAACTCCGGAATCTCTGTTAGCACGCCATGCTCAGGTACGCCATCACAGATCGCCTCCGGCTCGCTTCCACAGAGCCTGCCCGCCGTGAAGCGCTCCTGAACCAGGCCCGCGAGTGTGCCGCCGAATACGTTGATTATCTTCAGCTCCGCGAAAAGGACCTCGGCGCCCAACAGCTTGCAGAGCTTGCCCGGGCTCTGCTTCAGGTCCTGCGACGCAGCCCCCATACCTCCCGCACTCGTCTCCTGATCAACTCGCGCGCCGACGTCGCGGTTGCCACGGGCGCCGACGGCATTCATCTCACATCAGCCGAGTCCGAGCTGACTCCGGATCAGATCAACTCGATGTATGCCGCAGCTCACCTCCCGCAGCCACTCGTGAGTATCTCCTGCCACTCGCTGGCGGAGGTCCTCCGGGCACGCGCCCTGGCTCCTTCGCTTATCCTCTTCGGCCCGGTCTTCGAGAAGGTCGTCTCGGATCCTGCCACTGCCCACACAACGGAAGCCCTTATCTCCCGCGGAACCGGTCTCAATCTCCTGCGCACCATCTGCGACGCGGCGGCGCCTGTGCCCGTGCTCGCGCTGGGCGGCATCACCCAGGAGAACATCCCCGACTGCCTGGAAGCCGGGGCCGCCGGGATCGCGGCGATTCGCCTGTTTGCGCCCTGAGCCTCCCGCTGTTTTCCCGCCGCCCCACAGGCATATACTTGGCCTTAGGACCATGCTTATTACCCCGCTTCAGCTTGAAAAAGAACCCCTCCTCATCGACGAATCCATTCCTGCCGGTCTGCTTGAGTACGCCCCGGACGTCACCCAGGTCGGCCCCGTGCCGGTTACCGGGCGCGCCGATCTCGTGGTGGAGCACCGCGGCCATAATCACCAGGTGCCCGATATTCGCCTCCGGGCCGCCTACAAAGGCAATTTTGAGCTCCTCTGCGCCCGGTGCGTGGAGCCGGTCCGCACCCCGGTCGAGGGGGCCTTTGACCTGATCTTCCGGCCTGCCGAAGCAGATTCTGACGCCGGCGAGCGATCCATTACTGTCGACGAAACCGAAATCGGATATTATGAAGAAAGCGGTCTTTCTCTTGGAGACGTCGTGCGGGAACAGGTGCTTCTCTCCCTGCCCAGCCGTACGCTCTGCAATGCGGACTGCAAAGGACTTTGCCCGCGCTGCGGCCAGAACCTGAACACAGGAACCTGTAACTGCTCGCCCGTCGCGGATCCGCGGTGGAATGCGCTTTCAGGACTGGCAGGCGCAGTCAAGTCCGCTAAATAAACGAGTTTTCTCGAGCACCGGCCATGTGTTGCAGCGCAACCAGCTTGCGCAGGCCAGCTTCGAAAGGAATCTGCAATGCCGAATCCCAAACGCCGCCATTCCAAGCAGCGCACCGCCAAACGCCGCTCCCATGACTTCCTCACCCCGGTCAGCACCTCCGAGTGCCCGAACTGCCATGAGCGCAAGCTCCCGCATCGCGTCTGTGGCAAGTGCGGCCACTACAAGGGCCGCGAGCTCGTCGCCGGCAAAGAAGCCAGCTAACATTCCGGCATCTTTACGCACCTCCTTCTGACTTCTCGCCGAGGGAAGGCGGAATCGCTGTATTTGCGCTTCGATCGCGGTAAGCTACCCCAGACATGCCAATTGAGATTGTGGTAGATGCCATGGGCTCCGACCGGGCTCCCGAGCCAGAGATTCGGGGGGCCCTCCTGGCCTGCCGCCATTTCGACGTTTGCGTCCACCTGGTCGGGCCGGAGCAGGTCCTGCGCCCCGCATTGGACAAAGCTCTGCGCTGGCCGGGCGCAAGCGAACCCAACATCCGAATCGTCCACGCCTCCGAGTGGATCACCATGGACGACAAGGCGGCCCAGGCGGTTCGCGCCAAGCGCGACTCCTCCATGCGGGTGGGCTTGCGGATGGTGCGCGAGGGAACTGCTGCCGGATTCTTCACCGCGGGCAACACCGGCGCCGCCATGGCTACCGCCAAGATGGTGCTGGGGATGCTCGCCGGGGTCCACCGTCCTGCGCTTGCAACCATCGTTCCCACGATCACCGGCACTCCTTCGCTGTTGCTCGACGTGGGCGCCAATGTCGACTGCGACCCCAATAACCTGGTTCAGTTCGCCGTGATGGGGAATATGTATGCCCGCAGCGTCCTGCACACAGCCAGTCCTCGCGTGGGCCTGCTCTCCATCGGGGAAGAGGACTCCAAGGGCAACGCCCTCATCCACGAGACCCTGCCTCTGCTCCGCGCCGTGCCCGAAATCAACTTCATCGGCAATGTGGAAGGACGCGATCTCTTCAACGGCCGTTCCGACGTAACCGTTTGCGATGGCTTCGTTGGCAATGTTGCCCTGAAAAGCATCGAAGGGGCCGCCAAGCTCTTCAGCGTCATGCTCCGCGAAGCCCTGAAGTCCACCGTCACCTCGCAAGTCGGCGCGCTGCTCTCCCGAAAGGCATTCAACGACTTCAAAAAGCGACTCGATCACTCGGAGTACGGGGGAGCCCCCCTGCTCGGTGTCCGCGGCGTCTGCATCGTGGGACACGGATCCTCAAACGAGCGCGCCATCATGAACGGAATCCGCGTGGCCGCCGAGTTCGCCCAGGCCGAGGTGAACATCGGCATCGAATCTGCGCTCCGCCAGCCCTGATTTCAGACTCGGCCACGGACGGCCGCATCCGAGCCTTTGCTCGAATCTTGTCAATGCTTTTTGGCTTAATGAATTTGCAAATGCCTTCTCGTCAGCCACATACATTGGGTTCAGGATGTGACACGAGTTATGTCGCATCCGGTATAATGAGAATAGAAAGTAAAATAGCCGCCCTCGGGCGGCTTTTCTGTTGCGGTGAATAAGCCTTTGAGTTTGTTATTTTTATCTGTAACTGGCTTGTTTTGTTATTTTTGAAGGTAAACTCCTCAATCGAGAGAATTTAGTGTAGTGGGGGTACCCCGCCCAGGGGAGCCATCCGCTCCGTACCCCTTGTCTGCACCACCTACGCAACGCTTCACAACCGCAACCGCTTTACATACGTCCAATCGCGAATAAAACGCCACAGCCAGGAGACGTTCGAATGTTCACCGAGATGGAAGACGAAACCCTCACCCCGCTTCAATTCGCCGCCCGAACCCCCGCCGATGACGAGGAGTACGAGGAAGATGAGGAAGAAGACGAGGACGAGGACGAGGAAGACGACGAAGAGCTGGAAGACGACGAGGAAGAAGAGACCGAAGACGACGACGAAGACGAGTATGAGGACGACGAGGACGAGGAAGACGAAGAAGAGGACGAAGACGACGACGAGTACGAAGACGATGACGGCGACGTCGATGAGACCGACGAGGAAGAGTAATTCCTCACTCCGGGCTGATGGTTAGTATCCTGCCTCGGTCACGACATTCTCCAGCGGTTCGCCGGCCGCAAACCGGCGAACCTGCTCCCCGGCAAACCGGAATGCGCGAAAGATGAACTCGGGTGTCGACCCGCCGATGTGCGGTGTGATCAGGCAGTTTGGAGCACGCCACAGCGGATGATCTTCCGGCAGTGGTTCCGGATCGGTCACATCCAGGGCCGCCCGGATTCGCTTCTCTTCCAGCGCCTTTACCAGGGCGTCGGTATTCACCACAGGGCCACGTGCCGCATTCACCAGCAGCGCTCCCGGTTTCATTAATCCAATCTGTTGTTCGCCCATCAGCCCGCGCGTCTCCGCCGTCAACGGCACAATCAGCACCACAATGTCTGCCTTCGGAATCAGCGCATTCAGTTCGCGAACGGAACTCACCTTCGGGCTCTCGCGGGGCGTACGCGCGACGCGAAGCACGGAGACGCCGAACGGATTCAGGCGTGCCTCGATTGCGGCGCCAATCGATCCGTAGCCGACGATCAGCACCGTCTTTCCGGAGAGGTCCTCCGCGAGAATCGTGTACTGGCCGCGGGCGGGGCCGGGCTCATTAAGGAACCCGTCTTCCACAGTTGCAAATCCACTCCACTGGCTCTTTCCCTGCAGGTCGCGATAGAGGGGAAGCCGCTTCATAGTTGCCAGGATCACCGCCAACACCCACTCGGATGCCGAAATGTCATGAATTCCACGGCCGTCGCACAGCGTCACGCCCGGCGGCAGCCAGGGCAGGATCCAGTCGACGCCGGCCATCAGCGACTGTGCAACCTTGAGGCCTCGAAGCTGGTGAACTCCGTTCTGCGCATCCTTGCGATAGAACGGCATGATCCAGAAGTCGATATCCACCGGCTCGGCAAGATCTTTGCTCAGCCGCACCAGTTCGATATCTGCAGGAAAGTCCGCAAGCAATTGGTCTTGTATGTTCTCGTCTACGCCGACTCGCACCATGGACACAGTTTGCCGCACGGCGGCTTCCCGGGGCAAACGCACTCTGCCGATTTGCCGAAGTGTCTTGTCCCGTGCAGAATTGTGGGATACTTGGACCCGCCGTCAAGGGACCCCGAAGGAAATGTCTGAGGAGATGCGATGAAACGCCGAATTCTGCTTGTGGATGACGAAGTAGCCGTGCTGCTGACCCTGAAGGCTGTCCTTGAGATCAGCGGATTCGAGGTGGATACGGCGGCCTCCGCGCGTGAAGGCAAACACAAGCTGCGCACCCGCGAGTATCACATGGTGATCAGCGATATGCGGATGGAGAGTGAAGAGGCTGGTCGCGAGGTGATCGCCGCTGCCCGCACCGCGCCCTACCATCCCGCAGTGGCGCTGCTTACGGCGTTCCCCCTCTCCGACGATGACTGGCAGGGGCTCGGCGCCGACAAGATGCTGGTAAAGCCCATGCATACGAAGGTGCTGCTGCAGCAGATTGAAAAGATGCTGGCCGGTCACGAATCCAAGCTCAAGATCTGGAGCTCTCCCGCCCCGGCGCGCGCAGCCAATGGAGCTACGTCATCCAATGGCTCCAGCAAAGCGAGCGTGAAACCCGCTTCGAGTAGGAAAGCCACGCCAATCAAAGCTGTAGCCAAGAAAACGGCTGCCAAACCGGCAGGAGCGCGGAAGACAGCCTGAACTGTTCGGCCCTATTTAGGGGTGTGGTCTTTGATGTAGGTACGTAGGGAGAGATTCAGATCCAGGGCCCGCCGGACACCACTGTCCAGCATGCGGAGCCATTCGCTCCCGGGTTCCTTCAACTCCACGGTCCCCAGCAGGTACGTGGTTTGAACGATCACCTCCAGCGCGTTCGACAGCTCATGGGCCAGCTTCCGGATTTCGATGGCGAGGTTCTCAGGAATCTCCTCGGAGGCATTCTGTTGGACGGCAGGTCTCTGTTCACTCATATGGGGGCGTTCACTCTCCCTGTATCCGAATAGCGGTCGATCGGCTCTCTGAAGTGTAAGACAGGCGCTCTGCGATTGACAGGGGAGCACGCCTTTGAAAGACTTGGTGAAGTTGCTGCCGCACGGAGGGGACTGAGATCCCAAGCCGTGCGAGAAGTGCCGAAGTGGCGGAATTGGCAGACGCGCATGGTTCAGGTCCATGTACTCGCAAGGGTGTGGGGGTTCGAGTCCCTTCTTCGGCACCAATAATCCTTCCAGTTTTACAGATCCTCCCCAAACCTATTGCAGAGGGCACATGCCGACGCAGCTTGAGACTATCCTCGCGCACACAACCGCCGAGGTGGCCGGCCGACGCGGTACGGCTGACCTGAAGGGGTTGGAAAAGCGGGCTGCTGCACATGAGCCCCGCGGATTCGAATCGGCGCTGCGCCGGAAGGCGCAAACCGGCTATGCGGTAATTGCCGAGCTGAAGAAGGCGTCTCCCTCCAGGGGGTTGATACGCGCGGAATTCGATCCGCCGACGCTGGCACACTCACTCGAATCGGGCGGAGCGGCGGCGCTTTCGGTGCTTACCGATGCCAAGTATTTCCAGGGCTCGCTCGAATATCTGGAACAGGCCTCTGCGGTGGTCAAGATTCCGTGCCTGCGCAAAGATTTCATGGTGGACGAGTTCCAGGTGCTGGAGGCACGTGCCTCGAGTGCCGATGCAATTCTGCTGATCGTGGCGGCATTGCCGGACGCTCGCCTGAGGAGCCTGCGCGAGGAGGCGGTTCGGTTCGGCCTGGATGTCCTCTGTGAGGTGCATGATCGGGATGAGCTCGCGCGCGCGATCGACCTGGGCTTCACGATTCTGGGTGTCAACAGCCGCAACCTGCACACCATGCAGGTCCGGCCGGAGACGCAGGTGGAGTTGGGAGCCCTGCTGCCGGAATCGGCGGTGCGCGTAGCGGAGAGCGGCCTGAAGACTCAGGCAGACCTGGCGCGGATGGGGGCTGCTGGATACACAGCGTTCCTGATCGGGGAGTCGCTGATGCGGGAGGCGGATCCGGGACGAGTACTCAGCGCATTGCTGAAGCCTGAACCTGCGCTGCGATAGCCATGTGGGTAAAAATCTGCGCGAATACGAATGTCGAGGACGCCGCTCTAGCGATCGAACTGGGGGCGGATGCTGTCGGCTTTGTCTTTGCAAAAAGCAAGCGACAGGTCACCGTTTCGCAAGTGGCCGCGATCACACGTGCGCTACCGGATAGCGTGGAACGGATCGGCGTCTTCGATTCTGGGGATGCGAGTGAGATCGCCGCGGCCGTGTCGGAGGGTGGGCTCTCTGCTGCGCAACTGCATCGCGGATATGACGAGGCGCTGGTGGCACGGCTCTCCCAACTGCTTGGGAAGACTGTGGAGATCATCCCTACGCTGCATTGGACAGTCAATTCGGCCGATCCCACCAGTGCTCAGGGAATTTCTGCCGAGTTGGAACGCATTGCGCACGCGCGGATCGCCCGACGGGTGCTGGTGGATTCGAAGGTGCACGGCGTGAGCGGGGGGACGGGCGTTCGCTTCGACTGGGCCGCTGCGCGGCAGGTATTTTCCGCAGTGCCGAAGGGGCTTGAGCTGATCCTTGCCGGCGGCCTGAATGCCGCGAACGTTGCGGAGGCCATTCGTGAATTAAATCCAGCGGGTGTCGATGTGGCGAGCGGGGTCGAGGCTAGTGCAGGGAAGAAGGATCCAGCTCAGCTGGAGGGCTTCATTCGCGCAGCGCGGCGCACCGTAACTCCGTAGGAAGGCCGGCGGTGCTCTGCACCCGGAAATCTCTGCGTGAGTGAAAGGCCGCATGCTGGCCCCAATCCTGAAGCTTCAGTTGCGCTTGCGTGGTCGATTGCTTATGATCAAGGGAAGATGAGCACGATCTCAGGCCGAATTGTATTCTTTCCCCGCTACTGGCGCAGCCGTGCGGGCTCGGCGGAGTAGCTTCATCTGAACGATCTGCAGGAACGATCCGGAATCAGTTGATTCAAACTCACGCGAGCCGCGACTTAGATGTCGCGGCTTTTGCTTTTTTGGAGGAGACCCGATGAGTGCCACTGCGACTACCCCGTCCCCGGAGGCCGCCAAGCCAGGCCGGTTCGGCCCCTATGGCGGGCGGTATGTGCCGGAAACCCTGATGGCGGCGCTGGAGGAGTTGGAGCAGGCCTATGCCGCCGCCGATGCCGATCCGGCGTTCCATGCTGAACTGGACCATCTGCTGCACCACTATTGCGGACGGCCCACGCCTCTTTATTTTGCAAAGCGGCTGGGCGAGACACTTGGGGGCGCGCGCATTTACCTGAAGCGCGAGGACCTGCTGCACACGGGGGCGCACAAGATCAACAATGCGCTGGGCCAGGCGCTGCTGGCGCGGCGGATGGGGAAGCAGCGGATCATCGCGGAGACAGGTGCCGGGCAGCATGGCGTTGCAACAGCCACCGTTTGCGCCTTGTTTGGCCTGGAGTGCGTGGTCTACATGGGCGAAGAGGACATGAGGCGGCAGGAGCTGAATGTCTTCCGCATGCGTCTGCTGGGTGCGGAGGTCCGGGGCGTGGGCGCCGGTTCTGCCACCCTGAAGGACGCGATCAACGAGGCGATGCGAGACTGGGTGACCAACGTGCGAAGCACGTATTACATCCTGGGCTCCGCACTCGGATCGCACCCCTACCCGACGATGGTCCGGGACTTCCAGCGAGTGATCAGCCGTGAGGCCCGAGCCCAGTTTCTGGAACAGGAGGGCAGGCTTCCGGATGCGGTGGTCGCATGCGTTGGTGGCGGCTCGAACGCAATCGGAGCGTTTTACGAGTTTCTCGGAGATACCAATGTCCGGCTGGTGGGGGTTGAGGCTGGAGGCCGTGGCACCGCGCTAGGCGAACATGCGGCCCGGTTTCAGAAGGCGGGCGGCGGAGTCCCCGGCGTGCTGCAGGGTACGTACAGTTACGTGCTGCAGAACGACGCAGGCCAAGTGGCCACGACACACTCGGTGAGTGCGGGGCTCGATTATGCAAGCGTTGGACCCGAGCACGCGATGTTGCACGATTCAGGGCGCGCGGAGTACACGTCGGCCAGCGACGCGGAGGCCTTGGCGGCCACATCGACGTTAGCGAAAACCGAAGGGATTCTTCCCGCGCTTGAAAGCGCGCACGCGGTGGCTGAGGCAATCAAACTCGCGCCGCGCATGGGCAAGGACCAGATCCTGATGCTGAACCTCTCAGGGCGAGGTGACAAGGATATGGGGATTCTTGCGCGGGAGATGGATCTGCGCGGGACTAAAGGGAGCGGGGAGTAAGCCACGATGCCGATTACATTCAGCAGGAAGCCCGGCCTAGTTGCGTATCTGACTGCGGGCGATCCCGACCTTGCTACGACGCGCGACATCGCCTTGGCGGCGATCGACAATGGTGCAGACGTGATCGAACTGGGCGTTCCGTTCAGCGATCCGCTAGCGGACGGACCTGTGATTCAGCGGGCGAGCGAACGGGCGGTGGCGCGGGGTGTGCGGCTCTCGGACGTGCTGGGGGTTGCGAGCGAGTTGCGGAAAGCGAGGCCGCAGTGCGGCATCGTGATGTTCTCCTACCTGAACCCGGTGGTCCGGATGGGGATGAAGCCGTTTTGCGCGGCTGCAAAGGACGCCGGCGCAGATGGTGTGTTGCTGACCGACATGATCGTTGAGGAGGCCGGCGAGTATCTATCTGCCATGCACGACAACAAGCTCGCGCCGATTTTTCTTGCCGCGCCTACAAGTCCGGATGTGAGGCTCAAGGCCATTGCTCAGGCTTCAGGTGGGTTCGTTTATGCCATCTCACGGGTGGGTATTACCGGAACGCAGCAGAAGCTCGCCGATGATGCGGAGCAGCTGGTTCGGCGGCTGCGCGCGTTTACGGAGCCTCTGCAGCTTCCCATCGCACTCGGGTTCGGCATTTCGAACGCGGAGCACGTTCGCACAGTCGCGAAGTTCGCGGATGCCGCCGTGATTGGCAGCGCGCTGGTTGCATTGATCGAGCAATCGTCGCCAGCGGAGGCGGCCGGAGCAGTGGGGAAGTTCATTGCGGGGTTACGCGGATGAATGGCCAGCGCAGGATCCGGCTCCGGCACCGGCAGGTGGCCGTTTATCATGGAGCCGTCACTAGAATCCCCCGGCGTGCGCATCGGCGCTGCTGCCAGCGAAGGAACAAGGCCACTGATATGGATATCTCCGACTGGAGACAGAAAATCGATGAGCTGGATGAGCAGATTGTGCAGCTTATCAGCAAGCGCGCGCAGGCGGCGAAGGCAATCGGCGAGCTCAAGCGCCACTCGAATATGCCGGTGTACGAGCCGGGACGGGAGCAAGCTGTCTTTGATCACGTTCGCCGCGTCAACCCCGGCCAGTTACCGGACGCCGAGATCCTGCATATCTATGAGCGCATCATCGACGTGATGCGGACGCTGCAGCGGCGGGACCAGTAGCTCCCCTGTAAGAGATCGGAACCAGGAGAAAGTGACAGACGCGATGATCGTAGCGATGCAGGACAAGGCCACCGAGCAGCACATTCAGACGGTGATCGAGCGCATGGTGGAGCTCGGATTCAATGTTCACCGGACCACCGGGGCACAGCAGACGATTCTGGCCGGCGTAGGCACACCCGCACACTTCGATGTGCTTGAGTTCAAGGTGCTGCCCGGAGTGCATGATGCCTATCGCATCTCGTCCCCATACAAGCTCGCGGGGCGCAGCTTCCGGCCGGAGGGAACCACCGTCGCCTTCAAAAACGGTGTTGTGGTTGGCGGCAAGGAGATCGTCGTTATGGCGGGGCCTTGCTCGGTCGAATCGAGAGAACAGATTCTGGAGAGCGCGAACCTGGCTGCTGCCGCCGGAGCGAAGTTTCTGCGCGGGGGAGCTTATAAGCCTCGCAGCTCACCCTACAGCTTCCAGGGCATGGGCGTGGAAGGACTGAAGCTGCTACGGGAAGTGGGAGACAAGACCGGTTTGCTGGTCATCACGGAAGTGATGGAAATCTCGCAGATTGAGGGCATGCTGCCCTATATCGACTGCTTCCAGGTAGGCGCACGCAACATGCAGAACTTTAATCTGCTGCGCGAGCTCGGCCATACCCGGACCGCAGTGCTGATGAAGCGGGGCATGTCGGCCACGATAGAGGAGGTGCTGCTCTCAGCCGAGTACATCCTCAGCGGCGGCAACTACGACGTGATGCTCTGTGAACGCGGGATACGCACCTACGAGACGTATACTCGCAACACCATGGACATCTCGGCCATTCCAGTACTGCAGAAGCTGACGCACCTGCCGGTGATGGCGGATCCCTCCCACGGGGTGGGCATTCGCGACCTGGTGCCGCCGATGGCATTGGCGTCCATTGCCGCGGGAGCCGACGGGCTGCTGATCGAGATGCACCCGAATCCGGACAAAGCGATGAGCGATGGCGCGCAAACACTGCATCCCGATCAGTTGATGAAGCTGATGGAGCAGTTGCGCCAGCTTGCTCCCGTGGTTGGGAGGACCGTCGCCTAATCCATGATCCGCCGAATCCTTATCGTCGGAACGGGCTTGATCGGTGCTTCGGTCGGCCTTGCCCTGCGCGAGAACGGATTTGAAGGGGACATCGTCGGCACCGGCCCCACGGCCGAGACGTTACGCATCGCGCAGAGCATGGGCGCGATTGACTCATGGCTCAGAAACAACGAAGCCGACCTGGTGGCCCCGAGCGCCGATGTGATCCTGCTGGCCGGCCCGGTAATGTCGATTTTGGACTGGATGCAGAGGCTTGCTCCGCTGCTGAACGAGCGGCACCTGTTGACGGACGTTGGCAGCACCAAGATACAGATTGCTGCACTCGCCGAGAAGCTTTTCAATCGGCCTGGCAGAGCCAGTTTTCTCCCCGGGCACCCGATGGCCGGAAAGGAATCGGGCGGCCCGCTGCTCGCAGAGGCAAAGCTCTTCCAGGGCGCTATGTGGCTTTTCACGCCGCTCGCCACAGCTGCGGAGGCAGAGCTCGCCACGGAGTGGCGCGATTGGGTGCGGCGGTTTGGGGCGAGAACAATGGATATCGTCCCAAGGCGGCACGACGAGATCTGTGCCTGGGTCAGCCATCTGCCGCAGCTGGTTGCCACAGCACTTGCAGCCCTACTGGAAGACACCTTCGGCAGAGACCCGAGCGGCCGGGATGAGATCGCCGCAATAGGCGGCCGGGCCTTGCGCGAGATGACGCGGCTCGGAGCCAGTCCGTACAGTATGTGGCGTGACATCGCCATGTCGAACGACCGCAGCATCGCAGAGACGCTGCATGCGCTTGAGCTACGCCTTGCACACATCCGCGAGAACCTGAAGACTCCCGAGTTGCGCGAGCAGTTCCGGCTCGCCAATGAGTTTCGCACCAAGCGGGATTAGGACAGCGACCGGGCTGGGAAGGCAACGGGGTACCATCAGGATTGTGCCCACGAACGCAAATCTTCCACTGACACTGGCGGACATACTCGCGGCGCGAGAGCGGCTGCGCGATTCCATCTATTACTCTCCGTGCCCGCATTCTCAAATGCTCTCTGCGGTGACCGGCCAGCAGGTGTACTTGAAGCTCGAAAATCTGCAGATGACGGGATCTTTCAAAGAGCGAGGTGCGCTGAACCGCATCGCGATGCTCACGCCCGAGCAGGCCTCACGCGGCGTGATTGCGGCGAGTGCCGGCAATCATGCCCAGGGTGTCGCGTACCATGCCAGCAAACGTGGAATGAAATCTCTGATTGTGATGCCGTTGACGACTCCGCTGGTCAAGGTAACGGCTACTCGTGAATTTGGGGCCGAGGTGTTGCTGCATGGCGCGAACTACGACGAAGCATTTGCTGAGGCCCTACGGCTCTGTGACCAGGAGGGCCTCACATTCATCCACCCGTTCGACGATCCTCTGGTCATGGCCGGCCAGGGCACGATCGGGCTGGAACTGCTGGAGCAGGTTCCGCAGCTCGAAGCGGTGATTGTCCCGATTGGGGGTGGCGGCCTGATCAGCGGAGTGGCTTGTGCCGTCAAAGAGTCTCGCCCAGAGGTGCGGATTCTGGGCGTGCAGACGGAGCGGCTGCCCTCCATGGCAATGGCGGTTGAAGCGCACCAGCCGGTTACGATTTCCCCGGCAATTACGATCGCTGACGGGATTGCTGTCCGACGCGCAGGCAATCTGACTCTGCCTGTGGTCGAGGAATACGTCGATGAGATCGTTACGGTGGATGAAGACGAGATTGCATCGGCGATCCTGATGCTTCTGGAACGCGAGAAGACGCTGGCGGAAGGCGCCGGTGCCACCGCACTGGCCGCTCTGCTGCACCACCGCACGTCGCTGCAGGGGGCACACACAGCGGTTCTGGTGTGCGGCGGCAATATCGATGTCACGCTGCTCTCACGGATCATTGAACGCGGCATGGTGCAGGATGGCCGTCTGATCCGGCTACGCATTCACCTGCTGGACAAACCGGGCGCGCTCCACGATCTGACTCGCCTGATCGCCGAGCACCGCGCCAATATCGTCGACACGCTGCACAACCGTGCATACTATGGGGTGAATCTGGGCGATACGGCGATCGATATCACCATGGAAACCCGGGGACGCGATCAGGTTACGGAGCTGCTGAACGCACTCACGGCGGCGGGCTATCGTCACAGTCGTGTCCTTTGAAGCTCAGGACGCGAGCCGGCCGAGAAGACCGCGGTCCGGCATGGACGACGGAAGACCTTCGCCGATCTTTGAGAGTGCCTCTGCGGCGCGTGCGAACTCGAGGGCCCGCCGGTAATCGGCACGTTCGAAGGCGGCGCGGCCCTGAACGATTGCCCTCGTAAAGATCTCCTGAATCACGGTTCGCTGCGCCGGAGTGTCCGTCTTGCCCCACTGTTCTTCGGAGCGACGCATCAGTGCTTCGAACTCACCTGAAAGCGTACGCTTCAGCTCCAAGCTGACCAGGGTTACGGTGGCGCGGTTCGGGGCGAGGGAGGCGAAACAGATGTGCTCGGCCGCATGCAGCAGGTCGGCGGCATTGCGCGTGTACCCGTCCATGAGCTGTTGTTGGGCTAACTGGTTAAGTGTGCTCACATCCACGAATTCGGCCCCGGCAAGTGCCCCTTCTAAAATCTCAATTCGGCCGAGGTGCTCATACGCTCGCTGGAGGTCGCAAATAGAAGGGTGCACCAGTCCCGGCGCCGCTATCTTGGCAGCCTTCTTCGAAGCTCGTTTCTCCGGCATGGGATGACCTTCAGGGACCTAGATACTCATGGTTGAGATGGTCGACGGCCGGAGACAGGTTGTTTGGAGTTCCTGCCTGTGCCGGGGAGAACTCGACTGATAACTCCCGAGAGCGCGATCACGGGCATAATCGAGAGATACGCCGTTTACGCCCGCGCACAGTCGCGGCACTGTTTCCGGCAGACGTGAGGCACTATGAAGCAGGAACAGGGAAACGCAGGCAGCACGCCCTTATCGCAAGAAGACGCGCCAAAAGGGGAACGCCTGCAAAAGATTCTTGCCTCGGCCGGAGTGGCGAGCAGGCGCAAGGCTGAAGAGCTCATCTTAGAGGGGCGGGTCCAAGTCAACGGCAAGGTGATCCGTGAGCTCGGTACGCGGCATAATCCGGAGCACGACCACATCAAAGTAGACGGTAAGCTGCTGCGCGGCCCGGAGCGCAGGCGCTACTACATGCTGAACAAGCCACGAGGCTATGTGACCACGCTAGATGACCCGCAGGGCCGGCCGACGGTCGTGGATCTCCTAGCATCACCAAAAAGAGGGCCCAAGCCGGAGCATGTTCGCCTGTACCCAGTTGGTCGCCTGGATTACCTTTCCGAAGGTCTTCTTCTGATGACAAACGATGGTGAGCTGGCGAACTCACTTTCCAAGGCATCTGCTGGGGTCGAGAAGACATATCTGGTGAAGGTCAGCGGTGTACCCGATGAATCCGCATTGGAGCAGATTCGTCGCGGCATCGCCATTGATCGTGGACGCCTAAATGATGTTCGCGCGGGCCGTCGCGACCGTATCGTGACCGCGCCGGCGCGGGTCGAGCTGGCGCGCGGAGGTGACAACCCGTGGTATCAGGTGACTCTGACTGAGGGGCGAAACCGGCAGTTGCGCAAAATGTTCGAGGAGGTCGGCCACCATGTGGAGAAGATCCGTCGGATTGGTTACGGAGCGCTGCGGCTGGATGTGCCGCCAGGTGAGTTCCGCGAACTCGCGCCCGGGGAAGTCATGGCTCTCGAACGCGCGTCTAAAGGACTGAAAGTAGTGCCCAAGAAAAAGCTGCCGGAATTTGCTCAACTCAAGGCTCCGTCGCCCAAGCGACGTCAGTGAGTATTGGCTACTTTATTTCGAGGGCAGGCCGGTTGTCATCGAGATATCGGGTGGAAAATTCGCCATTGACGAACGTAGAGAAAGAAGCCTAAAAAATAGCTCGGTTTTTAACATTGGGTGCAAGACGAAAAGGCTCCGTATGCATCCAAGTAGAAGGCATTTGCGTCACGGATAGTTGTGGATGAAAGCGGCAATTCGGATGGAAGTCATGCCTCAGTGGAGTCGCCTCGGTAAGGCTGGCTGAGGTGTATTGGTGACTTGAGTATGCACTCGGGTTATTAGCCGAAAGAACAGACCCGCGGGCCAGTAAAGGAGTAAAGGTAAAGTGGCGATCGAGAAAGCGACGTTTGGTGCTGGATGTTTTTGGGGCGTTGAAGCCCGCTTTGCAGAAATGCCTGGTGTACTCGATACAGCAGTGGGATACGAAGGCGGAGATCTGGAACACCCTACCTACAAAGAGGTCTGCACGGATCGGACTGGACATGTTGAAGTAGTGGAGGTGACGTTCGATCCATCTCGCCTCAACTACGAGACCTTGCTGGATGCGTTCTTTGGGATGCACGATCCGACCCAGGTCAATCGGCAGGGACCGGACTGGGGTTCGCAATACCGGAGCGTTGTCTTTGCACACAACGAAGAGCAGATGACTCAGGCCAAGGCGAAGATCGGGGAGCTGAATGCGACCGGAGCCTACCGAAAGCCGATCGCAACCCAGGTGGAATCGGCGAAAACCTTCTGGAAGGCCGAGGAGTACCACCAGCGTTATCTCGAAAAGCGCGGCATGGTGCACTGCCACATCTAGACCCGCGCACAGGCGAGAATCCGATGAGGACGGGGGTGATCGCCCTGTCCTCATTGGCTTTTAATCGTCAGATGACCTTCGCCAACGTGAGCGCGAACAGACCCTGCTCGTCCTGGAAGCTCTTCGCAACTTCAAACCCCGCAGAGGAGAGTAATCCAGCCACACTGGCTTCTGTGAACTTGTAGCTATTCTCGGTATGAATGGTCTCCCCAGCGCGAAACTGGATACGGATTGCCGGACCAGCAGAGTCTGCCGGCAACTTCACGGTCTGCGCTGTGGCAGATTTCAGATGCATCTCAATGCGTGACTCGTCGGAATTCCAGACTGCGACGTGCTCGAACTTCTCGAGCGCGAAGTCCGCCCCGAGCTCCCGGTTCAGCCGGCTGAGCACATTGCGATTGAATCGAGCAGTAACGCCCTGAGCATCATCGTAAGCGGCACGCAATCGCTCCACGGATTTGTGCTGTCCTGGGGCGCGGTCCGTACCCAGCAGCAGGCCATCTCCAGGGAGCAGTTGCGCGGCTAGCCGCTTCAGAATCGAACGAGCTTCTTCAGGCGCAAAGTTTCCGATGCTGGAGCCAATATAGAGTGCCAGCACACGGGAGCGGGGCGTGCGCTCGATGCGATACTCCTCGGCCGCGTAGTTCGCAATGCGCGGATGTACGACAACTCCCGGAATCTCCTCTTGCAGCTTCTTCGCATGCTCGAGGGCGGAGGCGCTTACATCGATGGGCTGATACACGACGATTCGTTGGAGGGCGGCTAGCGCTCGCAGCAGAATCCCAGTCTTGGTGCCGGTCCCGGCACCCAACTCTGCTACGGTTACTCTTCGGCGAAGCTGCGCAGGCTGCGTGCGGCCTTCGTAAATCGGCTTTTCCGAGGCGGGCAGACCCATCTCCTGGAGGATGGCTGGCGAGTAAGCCTCAAACAGCTCACGCTCGGTGCGCGTTAGATAGTATTCCGGTACCCGGGTAATCTGCTCAAAGAGCTCCGAGCCGATTTCGTCGTAGAACAGCCAGGGCGAGAGCGACTTGGTGGGTTGTGTAAGCCCAGCGCGCACTTCGCAGGCCACCGCATGGCTAGAGGTACTGAGTTCCGAGACGTCAAAAACCGCAGCGCTTGAAGTCACGTTCTGTCCTGGTAAATCTGGATTAGGTCGGGCAATTGCGCTTATGCAGCATCCCGTGCCAGCCGCAGCCCTGAGAACTGCCAGCGGGTAGAAGGAGCGAAGAAATTCCGATATGTGGAACGGATGTGCGTCGCGGGAGTTGCGCATGAACCGCCACGGAGCACCATCTGCGAGGACATGAACTTACCGTTGTACTCGCCCAAGGCGCCAGGCAACGGACGATAACCTGGGTACCCGGTGTACGCGGAGGAGGTCCACTCCCAAACATCACCGAACATCTGCTGAAGTCCGCGTCGAGCCGAGGCGCGAGCCGGATGCAGCACACTGGTCTCGAGCATATTGGCTTGCGCGGTGAATTGGGAGGAGTTCTCGCCCGGCAAGGGATAAGTCAGCAACTCGGGCCGTTGCGGCGCACCTCGCAGCATCGTGCCAAGCTGGCCCGCAGCATACTCCCACTCGAACTCGGTCGGGAGCCGCACTCCAGGCGTATGCCGTGCTGCCCAGCGAGCAAAGGCATCAGCTTCAAAGAAGCTAACATGGCATACCGGTGTCTCGGACAGGTCGTCGAGCGCCTGCCAGCCGGAAAGCGTGTAGATTCGCCAGCCTGACTTGGTCGCAAGGTCCTGCTGCCAATAAAGTGGCGAACGCCATCCATGCTCGCGCATCAAAGCCCAGCCTTCTGAGAGCCACAGTTCGGGCCGAGTGTAACCACTATCGTCCATGAAGGCGAGATATTCGGCACAGGTCACCGGCCGTGTGGCGATTGAGAACGGCGCGATATAAACCGTGTGTCTCGGTGTCTCATTGTCAAAGCAGAAGCTCTCGGTATTTGCCGGTTCCGGCGCGAAGCCCACCAGGGTTAGGCCCGGATCGAAGGCAAACCATTCCACCGGCGGCGCGATGGCATCGCCTGCTGCCTGCATGGCGGATTCGCGATAGGCGGGATGGAGCGGATTCGTGAACAGCGCGTGCTTGATATCGGTAGCGATCAGCTCCTGATGCTGCTGCTCGTGCTCCAGTCCCATCACAATCCGGCGCACAGCTTCGGCGTTGGCCGGATAATCCGGCTGCGACTCAAGCAGTCGGCCGATGGCCGCATCCACATGTGCCCGGTAACGGAGAATATCCGACAGCGGTGGTCTGGAGAAACTGGCCCGCAGCGACTTCGCAGGCATTTCGCCGAGCGAGTTGTAATAAGAATTGAAGAGCCAGTGAAAGTCAGGGTGGAAGTCCTGATAGCCCGCGAGGAAGTCACGCAGTACAAAGGTTTCGAAGAACCAGCTGGTGTGTGCGAGGTGCCACTTCGCGGGGCTGGCCTCAGGACACGACTGCACCATCAGGTCTTCCGGCGAGAGTGGCTCGATAAGGGCAAGCGTGGCGCCCCGAACTGCGCGGTACCGCTCCAGCATGGTGGACGAGGAGCGCACAGTTTGACGAACGATAGGGGATTGCATGGCGCCAGCGAGTCCTTCCGTTTAGATTCAGCAGTTTGATGCTCGAGCAGCCATTGCCGTTGCCGATTCCATAGTACGCAACACGCAATGCGACTCCACGAGAAACGAATATTGGACGGAGTTTAAGGCGTCAGAGCTTCATTAACATCGCGAACCAGGTTCCGCAAATAGCTCCGTCGATTCAGCAGGTCTACCATTGCATTCCGCGCCCGGGTCTTGCCCGCAATATCGTTCCTGTCGACCGCTTCATCCCACTCGGTCCATAGCTGCTGAAGACGGGCGTCCGTCTGGTTCAGCTTCTGGTCGAAATCCGCCTTCGCGCCAGCCAGGTCATTTCGAAGCTGAGGGTCATCCTCGCCCATCTTCTTGGCCGCCCTCATCTCCTCCAGCTGCATATTCAGTTCGAAGGCCTCCTCCAGCAGGTCCTCCGGCACGACTTGCTTCTTCGAGGTGCCTGCCGCCCGAGCTGCATCTGTCGCCGCGCGAGATTGCTCCTCCAGCTCAACACCCTCCAGCTTGAGAAGGTACTCCGTGCGGGCAATCGGATCCTTCAAGGTGCGGTACGCGTCGTTCAGCCGCGAAGATTCTGCAAGAGCTGCTTCCTGCTCGGTCGCGGGACGGCCCGCAAATCGATCCGGGTGCAGCTTCCGGGAGAACGCGTAAAAACTCTTCTCAAGAGCAGCGAGGTCGATATTCAGATGCTGGGGCAGAGAAAAGATATCGAAGTAAGTTCGATCCTGCATTGGTCGCTTAGGCAGAGAAGCTCGAACCGCAGCCGCAGCTCTTGGTCGAGTTCGGATTGATGAAGTTGAACCCTTGCCGCATCAATGTCTCTTCGTAATCGAGGATCATGCCGTGCAGGTAAATGAAGCTCTTTGGATCGACGAAGATCCTGTATGCCGGCGCCTCGGCCGGAGCGTTTGGGTCCAGATGCTGCTGCGAGAAGCTATAGACGCGGTCGCGCTCTCGCGGACGGCTGTCGAACCGGATGTTGTAACTCAATCCGGAGCAGCCACCACCTGTGATGCCCAGCCGCAGGCCACCCGCCTCAGGAGATATGTTTTCCTTGGCCATCGCCGCCCGAATGCGCTTCAGAGCACGCACGGTGACGCGAACAGTCTTTGCGCCATCGCTCTCGCCGTCCGCTGTGAGCACGGGCGAAGCTGGGGCGGCCGGAGCGTCAGGCGTGGCAGTTGCGCTCTTTGAAGTCTCGGATTGGAGTGATACCAGGGACATGGGCATTTCAGTCGTACTGCTCGATACAACTCCGCGGCGCCCGGTGCTGCCGCGCCGCGGCTAATTCGAATCAATGAGCGGCTGCCGTTTCGGCCGGAGCCGATTCTGTTACGCCGTTCTTCTTCTTCCAATCACCGATGGCGGCTCGGATTGCATCCTCAGCCAACACGGAGCAGTGGATCTTCACCGGCGGAAGTGCCAGCTCCTTGACGATATCTGTGTTCGAGATCGTCAGCGCCTCAGCAACAGTCTTGCCCTTCACCCACTCCGTCGCGAGCGAACTGGAGGCGATCGCCGATCCGCAACCGAAGGTCTTGAACTTCGCATCCTCGATGACCTGGGTCTCAGGGTTCACCTTGATCTGCAGGCGCATTACGTCGCCGCACTCAGGAGCGCCGACCAGCCCGGTACCTACCTCGGCCGAGCTCTTGTCCAGCGTGCCGACGTTGCGGGGGTTCTCGTAGTGGTCTACTACCTTTTCGCTGTATGCCATGATTGTCTCCTCGTTCCGTCGTTATCTATTGGATGTTGATGGCGGTGTTTGGGTGCTTTTGCCGGCCGCCGCTGTGCTGCTGGATCGCAGCTTAGTGCGCGGCCCACTCGATCTTGCTCAGGTCAATTCCTTCTTTCACCATCTCGTACAGCGGGCTCAGCTCACGCAGTTTCTGCACCACTTCGATGATCTTGTCGGCGACATAATCCACCTCAGCCTTGTTGTTGAACCTTCCCAGGCCGAACCGGATGGAGCTGTGCGCGATCTCATCGCCAAGACCCAGAGCCTTCAGTACGTAGCTCGGCTCGAGCGTCGCCGAGGTGCAGGCTGATCCGGACGAGACAGCAATGTCATTGATGCCCATCAGCAGCGATTCACCCTCCACATACACGAAGCTCATATTCAGATTGCCAGGCAGGTGATGCTCCATGTTGCCGTTGACCTGAACATAGTCCAGTTTGCTCTCCAGCTTGTCGCGCAGATAGTCGCGCAACCCGCGTTCCCGCTCCGCTTCGGTTGCCATTTCGGCCCCGGCGATCTCGCACGCCTTGCCGAGTCCGACGATGCCCGGAACATTCAGTGTTCCGGAGCGCATCCCGCGCTCATGGCCACCGCCGTTGATCTGTTCCGTGATCTGGACGCGCGGGTTTCGCCGGCGAACATACAGTGCACCTACGCCCTTGGGGCCGTAGATCTTATGCGCCGAAAGCGACAGAACGTCAATGTTGTCCGCCAGCACGTCCACAGGAATCTTGCCTACTGCCTGCACCGCGTCGGTGTGGAAGAGCACGCCGGCCTCATGGCAGATCCTGCCTATTTCCCGGATCGGCTGCACCACCCCAATCTCGTTGTTTGCGTACATGATGGTGACCAGAATCGTTTTGTCCGGCCCGTCCTTCACGATTGCACGCTTCAGGTCGTCGAGGTCAATCAGGCCGTCTGCCTGGACCGGCAGATAGGTGACCCTGTATCCCATCTTCTCGAGCTTCTTGCAGGTGTCGAGCACGGCCTTATGCTCAGTCACCTGCGTGATGATGTGGTTGCCCTTTTCGCGGTACATCTCCGCGATACCCTTGATGGCGAGGTTGTTGGATTCGGTGGCACCTGAGGTGAAGATAATCTCCTTCGCCGTGCAGTTGATCAGCTTGCCGATCTGCGTGCGTGCATTCTCAACCGCCTCTTCCGCCTCCCACCCGAACGCGTGGTTGCGGCTGGCGGCATTCCCGAATTTATTCGTGAAATACGGCATCATGGCATCCAATACGCGCGGATCCAGTGGAGTCGTTGCGTGATTGTCCATGTACAGCGGAAGGTGCACGCCCTCGGGCAGCGGTCCCTTGGCCTGGGTGATAATCATGCCGCTATTGCTCATCTGACTGCCCGAGCCGTTTCCGCTGATTGCTTCCTGGTTGCTCATCTCTTTTGATCCTCCGTGTCTCATGTCCTGTGTGCGCCGGCGAAATCGAATTCCACAGTGGCTCCGCTAAACGGCGACGATGGTGACCAGGCCGCCCCCAACAGCAGCCCCCTGTTCCGATGGAACCTCTGCGGCTGGTTCGGCGAGATCGCTGATGCGAATCCCGCTCAGCAACTCCTTGATGGAGTCATTCACTTTGCGCAATGGTTCTTTGATGGTGCAATGACCCGCCAGGTCGCATGTCCCATGGATGGTGATGCAGCTAGTGATAAACAGCGGCCCATCGATGGCGCGAATGACTTCGAAAGCCGAAATCTGGGTTGCCGGTCTGGCCAGAGCGTATCCCCCGTTCGTTCCGGCATGCGAAACCAGAAGCCCGGCACGGGCGAGCATCTGCAGAATTTTGGCCAAAAGCGGCGGGGGTATGTGGTATGCCTGCGCTATGTCCTTAGCACTGTGAGCCGCGGGGTCGCCCCCGGCGGTCGTCTGTTCGGCTAGGTACTTGAGCGCCATCAAACCGTAATCCGCTTTTTTGGTGAGTCGAAGCATAAGTGCCCTGGATTCGGCCGGTCTGTAATGCGACCTGATTGGTCCTAAATAGTTTACGTCGATGCGGGAGCCATTGCAAGCGGGGTTGGCGGCCTGTCCCGCCTTACAAGGCTGGGCGCGAAAAAGGCCACTTCCTGTCACCTGCCGGCGATTGACAAGCCCACCGGTCAAAGGCAAACTTGCTCCAACAACAATCCTGTTCCATATGCCGGCCTCCTGCAAACATCCCCAGGTTCGCGTCGTCTCCCGCCAGGAAGACGTAGAGTTTGTTGAGTGTCAACTCTGCGGAGAGGTGTTTGATTCCTCCGAATTCGACGATATCCTTAACGAAGATGACAGCGCCGAAGACGAAGCCGCCCAAGCCAGCTAAGCTTCGGGCATCTACGGGGTATAGCCCGCGTTCCTGCGGTCCGTCTCCAGAACCGCCGCGATCTCCAGCTATGGCTGCGACGTGGTGTGTGCTTCGGCCGCGCTGACGCGCCGGATCACAATCCACGCATATTGAGCGGCCGACAGCGGAGCAAGCACCGCGATCGACTTCAGAAGCAGCGACCTCACAGTGCCGAGGTACTCGTGCGACCAGACCTGTCCGACCATAACCACGGTCACGCCGACAATCTGCACCGCAGTATTCAGCTTGCCCAGCAAACTCGGCCGAAAGTCGCGCAGCACGTTCGTCGCGAACAGCAGCGTTGAGATAAGCAGGATTCCCAAGTCCCGACTGAATACCAGCACCGTGACATAGCGGGGCACCAGGGCTACATGGGTAAGTACAAGAAAAAGCGTGCTCAGCAGCAATTTGTCGGCAATTGGGTCGAGGTATTGGCCCAACCGGGTACGCTGAGACAGTAATCGCGCCATCAGGCCGTCGAAACCGTCGCTCACACCGGCCACCACAAACAAGGCGAACGCCAGATGAAATCGCCGGTCGAGTATGGTAATGACCAGAAACGGAATGATGAACAGCCGTGTGAGGGTCAAAAGGTTTGGTACGGCGCCGAATTGCTTGAGGAAGGCCATAGAGCAGCAGAACCCATCCTAGTGCATCAAGGCCCGGCCATTTCTCCCGTCCCAAAACCATTGCCCGAGGCCATGGGTTGCGGTTACACTGGAACGACGCACCTCAGGCGCGTAGCTCAGTTGGTTAGAGCGCTACCTTGACACGGTAGAGGTCAGGAGTTCGAGTCTCCTCGTGCCTACCATTTCCAGGCCCAGTTCCGAAGGGCGGCCGCCGGACCGGCGGGCGAAATGGCCCAAGTTTTGCGATTCAGGATTGGAGTACTTCCATGGCAGCCAAGTGTGAACTCTGCGGCAAAGGCCCGCAATTCGGCAATAACGTCTCCCACGCCAACAACAAGACCCGCCGTCGGTGGGATGTGAATCTGCGCCCGGTCAAAGCCGTTGTGGGCGGCGCAAGCAAGCGGCTTCGCGTTTGCACCAGCTGCATTAAGACCGGCAAGATCGTTAAGGGCTAAGCGTCACCCGCAGGAGCAAGACAGCAGCGCCCCGACTGCCCCGGCAGGCGGGGCTTTTTGTGGGCATATCAGCCGCCCTGCGGCACCGACGCGATCACCTCTATCTCGATCAGCGCATCCTTCGGTAGTCGCGCAACTTGTACTGTAGAGCGAGCCGGCGGAATCGCTCCCTCAGCCCCGAAGTGCAGGGAATACACCTCGTTCATCGCTGCGAAGTCGCCCATATCCTGCAGGAACACCGTTGTCTTAACCACATCGCCCAGGTGACAGCCTGCCGCTGCGAGCACCGCTCGGATGTTCTGGATCACTTGCTCGGTCTGCTCGCGAATCCCGCCTTGCACCAGGATTCCTGCAGCAGGATCCAAGGCGATCTGCCCCGAGGCATACAGTATTCCGCCGCACTGCACGGCCTGAGAATACGGCCCAATCGCAGCCGGCGCACCCTCAGCCGAAATCTTCTTTTTGCCACAGCTCATAGAGAGCGATTGTCGCTCGGGCTGCAACAATGGCGCAAGCTTATCCCGAGACCCGAACAGAATCCTTTTGCAGCAGCGTTACGCCACCCAAACGCTCGCACTCTGCCCACAGCCTCTCGGCGGCAGCTTGGTCTCTGGCTTGCGGCGCAATCTCTGCCGATGCAATCTCTACCCCTCGCATCTCCCGGAAGCCTTTGGGTCCGTAGTATCCGCCATCCTGGACGTCCGCCGCGGCGGCCGCATATAGCGTCGCCAGCGCACCCTCCGCTCCGGAATTGAGTAGCGTTCCGATCAGCCTCCCCATCCCTCGCCGTATCAGGCGTTCGACTTTGCCGTGGTCCCCGACCTGAAAAAGTTTTGTATTTGCGACGCCCGGATGGGCTGCAATGCTCATGATGAGGGACTCGGGCTCGCCGGCCCGCCGAAGTCTGCGGTCCAGCTCCCGCGCTAGCATCAGGTTTGCCAGCTTCGACTGCTGGTAAGCCCGCATCGGGCTGTAGCTCTTCGTCCACTGCAGGTCCTCGAAATGCAGTCGCCCACGCTTATGTGCGATCGAGGCTACGGTGACGATCCGCGGCCGGTCGCTGCGCCTCTCCGCCGATCGAACCAGTGCGGGCAACACCAGCGCCGTCAATAGGAAGTGGCCAACCACGTTGGTGCCGAACTGCAGCTCCAGGCCTTCCTTCGTCTGCAGCCGATGCTTCGGCGCCATCACACCCGCATTGTTGATCAACAGGTCGACTGATCCATCCCGGATCAACTTTGCGGAGAACTCCCGCACGGAATCCAGAGATGCCAGATCCAGAATGGCGACTTCGAGCAGCGCATTCGGCACCTCGGCTCGAATTCCGTTGGCCGCCTCTTGGGCACTCGCGAGATTCCTGCAGGCCATCACTACCTGCGCTCCATTGCGCGCCAGCTCCAGGGCCGTGTAGTACCCGATCCCGCTATTAGCTCCGGTAAGTACGATCCGCCGGCCAGCCTGATTGGGTATATCCCTCGATGTCCAGTGCTCTCCCGTCGACACAGCCATACTCTCCTCGGTTGTTGCGGTGGTCAGATCCGGCGAACGTCTCTAAAAAGGATCCAGTGCATCTCAAGGTATCGAGCGGCGAAGAACATCAGCAGCATAGTGCCGGCTCCCCAGAAAAAAATCTGCATCGGAAGCGTGCCCATGCAACCGGCCGGTTCGCCCTGCTCCGCAGACCGGAACAGCATCCCACTGCTGATGCTGATGCCCGTCCACAGGCACAGCAGCATCAGCAAATCCCAGCCGTTCTGCTCCAGATCCAGGCCTACTGTCAGAAATGCAGCCTGGAAGACAGCGCACAAGGAAATGAGGCAAAGGATCAATGCGACGGGTTTCACTATCTCCACAATCATTGACTGCGCACCTCGGGAGGCCGCGTCCGATTCGCCGGCGGAACCGATGCACTAAATGTGAATGGACCAGCCGAGTTCCGCAAGCTTCTCTTCAATGTCGGCCAGCGCATTTTCGAGCGCGGACCGGCGATGCGGGCTCGACGTCCGTTCCGAGAGGATGCGTTCCCGCTGCATCTCCAGAGCCTGGACGTGTCTCTTGCGCTCGGCATCCTGCTGATGGCCTGTGTCCTTCACATTCTTGGGGGTCGCGGCTTGTGCCTGTTGCTCTTCCACGGACTTGCTCTCCCAACCTCGTGACATGCCAATATTCTACGCCTGCAACCTTTGCTGCATTGTAGAAGGCTGCCCGCGAAGCATCTATTAAAGGTGTAGAAGAAGGCCGCTGGTGGCCAAAACTTGTCGTGACCTTTGACGAATGCGGATGCCATAATCAAACCCACCGGGATTGCGAACAGGGAGCACCTTGACTGAGATCGTAAGGGTCAACGGCCTTCGTAAAGTTTACGAAGGCAAACAGCGCGTCGTGGCCGTAGACGGTATCGACCTTGCGGTCCGTGAAGGCGAGCTGTACGGTCTGCTCGGCCCCAATGGAGCGGGAAAGACGACCACCATCAGTGTCTGCACCACCCGGGTTCTTCCCAGCGCCGGTTCGGTCCGCCTCGACGGGGTGGACGTCGTGGCCTCACCGGCTCTCGCCCGCCGCTCTATGGGTATCGTCCCGCAATACAACACCCTGGACCGTGCCTGCACGGTCTATGAGAACATCTTCTTCCACTGCCTTTACTTCGGCTTTTCTCGCCTGGATGCAAAACAGCGCACTGCTCAGCTCTTGGAGCAATTTCACCTCAGCGACCGCGCTAGCGCCTATCCCGCACAACTCTCAGGCGGCCTGGCGCAACGGCTGCAGATCGCCCGTGCCATCTCTCATCGGCCTAGAGTGTTGTTTCTCGATGAGCCAAGCGCCGGTTTGGATCCGCAGAGCCGCATCGCCATGTGGGATGCCGTGCGTGCACTCCGCGATGAGGGAATTACGGTTGTGCTCACCACCCACTATATGGAAGAGGCGGATGCGCTCTGCGACCGCGTCGCCATCGTGGATCATGGAAAGATTCTCGTCGAGGATACGCCGGCCGCACTGAAAACCTCGGTTGGGGCGCAAAAGATTTATGCGCTCGAACTCGACAATCACGAGGGTGCTTCTCAGCTCGCCGGACAAATCCGGGCGCTGCACGGCGTCTATGAGGTCGAGCCCATTCCCACGGGCCTGCGTATCTTCGCCGGGAGTGCCGATGGCCTACTCCCGGAAATCGTTCGCGCCAGCAACCCATATGGGCTGCGCGACCTCACAGTCACGGAAACCACCCTCGAGACCGTCTTCATTCGCCTGACGGGCCGCGACCTCCGGGAGTAGACTCGCATGCCGACCATGGAACAGGAGCTCGTCCATTCGCCCTCCGCTGCGCCGCGCAATTTGCAGTCGCCTCGCCGAATGCAATATACCCGCGCTTTCCTTGGACTCTTTTTGCGCGATCTCTACGTACTGCGCCGCGAGACCATCCCATTTCTGATCCGCGTCTGCATGAACCCGCTGCTGTTCCTGTTTGTATTTACCTACATCATGCCGCATATGAGCGGCGGAGCAGCCCTCAACCCGACCGCTTCCATGGGGGGCGCGAACTTCTCGACCGTGCTCTTGCCCGGCCTTATGGCAGTGGCCATCATGTTCTCTGGCATCGCCGCTGTGGCGCTGCCGCTCGCGCAGGAGTTCGGCATCACGCGTGAGATCGATGATCGCGTCATGTGCCCGCTCCCGGTGGGCGCCGTCGCCATCGAGAAGATATGCTTCTCTTCGGTCCAAAGCGCGATTGCGGCGGCGATTGTGGCACCTCTTGCGTACTATGTGCCGGCCACGCCGGTCTACGCCCATGTGGTCAACTGGCCCTTCTTGATCACAGTTCTGATTCTGGCCAGCCTGACGGCCGGGGCGCTGGGTCTGTTCATCGGAACCACGGTTAAGCCGCAGCAGATCGGACTGATCTTCGGAACGGTAGTTATGCCCATCACCTTCCTGGGATGTGTGTACTATCCCTGGGCCATGCTGGACCGTATGCCGGTTCTGCAGCACGCGGTGCTGGTCAACCCTATCGTTTACATGAGCGAGGGCCTGCGCGCAGCATTGACACCGAACACGCCTCACATGAACACTGCGCTGATTCTCCTCATGCTCACCTTCTATCTCTTCCTGCTCACCATGCTGGGCATCCGCGGGTTCCGCCGGCGCGTGATAGGGTAGCCGGGCCCCAGCACGCTGATCGCTCGCGCAGCGTGCAACGGTCGGCCTCTATAATGAGCTATGGCAAACAGTTCAGCAGCTTCGGGAGACCCTGGAAAAGCTGCACCCTCGCGACCCGGGGGTAGAACAACGGAGCCAATCATCACCGACACGGGCATGGAGCTTGAAGCCGCTCTGCCTGTCGTCGCCCCTCAGAGTGACGCTGGCCCTAACACAAGCGAGCGACCCGCATCGGGCGCTCCCGAACTGTTTGAACCGAACATTGCTGCTGCCCACCTGAAAAATGAGTCGCAGGAGACGGTCCTGCACCTCGATCAGAACTTCACGCGACTGATGCGGGAGGTTCACGAGAACCGTCCTGGCGACGATCTCGATATCATCCGCCGCGCCTGGGTTTTCTGCCTCCAGCAGCACGAGGGCCAGAAGCGCGCTTCCGGCGAGCCATACGTCGTTCATCCCCTCGAGGTCGCGCTGGTGCTGGCGGAACTCAAAATGGACTCGACCGCGATCGCCGCCGGCCTGCTCCACGACGCGGTCGAAGATACTGACGTGACCACGACGGAGATTGAGAACCAGTTCGGCGAGCAGGTGGCTCACATCGTCGATGGCGTTACCAAGCTCGACCGGATCAAATTTGCCAATCGCGAAGATCAGCAGGCGGAGAACATCCGAAAGATGCTGCTCGCCATGGTCACCGACGTTCGCGTCGTCATCATCAAGCTCGCCGATCGCTTGCATAACATGCGAACACTTGAGCATTTGAAGCCGGAGAAGCGACAAAAGATCGCCAAGGAGACGCTGGACATCTACGCCCCGCTGGCGCACCGCCTCGGTATGGGCAAGCTCCGCGGTGAGCTTGAGGACCTGGCGTTTCGCTACACCGATTCCTTCGTATACGAGCAGCTCGAAAGCCAGGTCGATGCGATCCGGGCAGAGGGCGAGGTCTTCCTCGCCGGCCTGGTGAAGACGCTCGAGGCGAAGCTTCGCGACAACAAGATCGAAGGCCGGGTCGAGTGGCGCATCAAGCGCCTTTATTCCATCCAGCAGAAGCTCGCAGAACAGAAGATCCCGGTCGATCAGGTGTACGACCTGCTCGCGCTTCGGGTCATCTGCCACAGCGTTCAGGACTGCTATGCCGTGCTGGGCCTGCTGCACTCGATGTGGCGTCCGGTGCCGGGCCGCATCAAGGACTTCATTGCCATGCCGCGGCCCAATCTGTACCAGAGCCTTCACACTACCCTGATCGCGCCCGGCGGCCACCAGTTCGAAGTGCAGATCCGCACCGAGGAGATGCACCGCGTCGCCGAAGAGGGCATTGCGGCGCACTGGAAGTACAAGGCCGGAGACAACGTTACCGCGAAGGATGAAGCCCGCCTTGCCTGGGTACGGCAGCTGATGGAATGGCAGCGGGAGATGTCCGACCCCAACGAGTTCATGTCGACCCTCAAGATTGACCTCTATCCGGAGGAGGTCTACACCTTTACGCCCAAGGGCAAAGTGGTGGTGCTGCCCAAGGACGCGAGCCCGATCGACTTTGCGTACACCATCCACACGGAGGTGGGCAACACCACCGTGGGAGCCAAGGTCAACGGACGCATTGTGCCGCTGCGGACCAAACTGCACAACGGCGACATCGTCGAAATCATGACGCAGGCCGGGCATGCGCCCAGCCGAGACTGGCTGAGTTTCACCAAGAGCTCGCGCGCGCGCAACAAGATCAAGCACTGGATCAATGAGCACCAGCGCGAGCGTGCCATGGAGATCGGCCAGAAGCTGCTCGAACGCGAGGCCCGCAAGTACAAGATGGCGCTTTCGCGCTACTCGGAGACGGACTTCGACAAAGTTGCGCAGGAGTATGGCCTCACCACCCGGGCCGAACTGCTGGCCGGGATCGGCTTCGGCAAGTTCTCCGCACGGCAGGTGCTGAACAAGCTGGAGCCCGGCGCGACCATTACGACGGAGCCGACGCAGCCTGGCGTGATTAGCAACACTCTGGACCACATGTCCGATGCCGTGAAGCGAGTCTTTTTCGGCAAAGGTTCGGACTCGCTGCAGGTGGAAGGACAGGACGACCTGCTGGTGTACCGAGCGCGGTGTTGCAATCCCATTCGGGGCGAGGAGATCATCGGCTACGTCACGCGGGGCAAAGGCGTCGCGGTCCACGCCCGCAGCTGCCCCAACGTTCAGAACCTGCTGTACGAGTCGGACCGGCGCATTCAGGTCGAGTGGGCTCCGGTTCCGGGCGACGCGGAGAAGGGGTTTGGCAAGACCCAGACTTATCCGGTCAAGCTAACCGTGCTCTGCGATGACCGCGCGGGGCTGCTGAAAGAGTTCACGGCGATCATCTCCGACGACGGGACCAACATCCGCTCCTCAGCCTCGGACAGCACCGCCGACGGCGGGGCCGTGGTGGACTTCGTGATCGAGACGGTGGATGTCCGCCACCTGAACCGGCTGGTGGACAAACTGCGCCGGGTCCAAGGCGTCCGCGATGTGCAGCGGGTGCAGAAGATCTAGCCTGACCCCGCCAAGGGTACCCCCCTCCCCCGTATTTAAACTCCTAAAGTATTCCGGATAAAGCAGTTATTTTTCAAAGTCTCTGGAATCAAGCGTTTGGATGGCATCCCTTCAAAATCAAACATGGAACTGGCTCCTGCGATGGATGAGGGCCAGGCGGATCACACCGCGCACCTCAACATTGCTCGCTCCTTCTATTTTAGAAGGCCGGTCAAGAGTTTTGGCTGTGGGAATCGGAGCAAGTCTTTGATTGCGGGCGGGAAGAAAAATCAGCGCACCAGGAACAAGCGACAGCAGAGGCTGCGCCGCCGTTGCCGGAGAGGGCTTCTCGAGACCGCCTCGCCTGCGGCTGTGGATTTCCGTTGAGACAGGAGAGTGCGGGCGGGTCTAGAATTCGCTGCCTCATCGGGAAAGGGGCTGCGGCCGCTGTCCGTTCGGGAGAGCTGGGGTAAAGGAGCGCAGAAGGGTTATGGCAACGACGCCGGTTACAGGCAAGAGCACACGAGTCGCACCAGGAAGCTATGGCTATCCGGTGCAGTTGAAGAAGCGGTATGACAACTATATCGGGGGCAAGTGGACGCCTCCGGCTTCCGGCGAATACTTCGACAACGTGACGCCGGTAACCGGGCAGACGATCTGCCAGATCGCCCGGTCGAATGCGGCCGACGTGGACAAGGCGCTCGATGCAGCGCATGCCGCTAAGGGAATGTGGGGCAAGACCTCGCAGGCGGAGCGCGCGCGGGTGCTGGAGCGGATTGCCCAGCGCATTGAAGAAAACATCGAGATGCTGGCCACGGTGGAGACCTGGGACAACGGCAAGCCCATCCGGGAGACGACGGCCGCCGATTTGCCGCTGGTGGTGGATCACTTCCGTTACTTCGGGGCGGCGATCAGGGCGCAGGAGGGGTCGATCAGCCCGATCGACGCGAACACGATTGCGTACCACCACCATGAGCCGCTGGGCGTGGTCGCGCAGATCATCCCGTGGAATTTTCCGTTGCTTATGGCTTCCTGGAAACTGGCGCCCGCGCTGGCGGCGGGAAACTGCGTGGTGCTGAAGCCTGCGGAGCAGACGCCGCTTTCGATCCTGTGCCTGATGGAGCTGATCGAGGACATCCTGCCTGCAGGCGTGCTGAACGTCGTCAACGGGTTCGGAGTGGAGGCGGGCAAGCCGCTGGCTTCCAGCCCGCGGGTGAACAAGGTTGCGTTCACGGGCGAGACGACCACGGGCCGCCTGATCATGCAGTACGCGTCGCAGAACATTATTCCGGTGACCCTGGAGCTGGGGGGCAAGTCGGCCAACATCTTTTTCGAAGACGTGATGCGGGAGGACGATGCGTACTTCGACAAGGCACTGGAGGGCTTTACCCTGTTTGCCTTCAATCAGGGGGAGGTGTGCACCTGCCCATCGCGTGCGCTGGTCCAGGAATCCATTTATGACCGCTTCATGGAGCGCGCGCTGCAAAGAGTGAAAGCGATCCAGCAGAGCAATCCGCTGGACTCCTCCACCATGCTGGGTGCGCAGGCTTCGAGCGAGCAGATGGAAAAGATCCTCTCGTATCTCGACATTGGCCGGCAGGAGGGCGCCGAGGTATTGACAGGCGGAGAGCGGGCGACGCTGGACGGTGATCTGAAGGACGGATACTACATCCAGCCCACGATTTTCAAAGGCCATAACAAGATGCGCGTCTTCCAGGAGGAGATCTTCGGGCCGGTGGTTTCGGTGACGACGTTCAAGACCGAAGACGAAGCCATGGAACTGGCCAACGATTCGCTGTATGGCCTGGGCGCGGGTGTATGGACGCGCGACCTGAATCGGGCGTTCCGATTCGGGCAGGGATTGCAGGCAGGGCGGGTGTGGACGAACTGCTATCACCTGTATCCGGCGGGCGCTGCGTTCGGCGGCTATAAGCAGTCGGGCATCGGGCGCGAAAACCACAAGATGATGCTCGATCACTATCAACAGACCAAGAACGTGCTTGTCAGCTACAGCCCGAACGCCCTTGGATTTTTCTGAGGTATCTCTCCCGGCTTCCGCGACCCGGAGCCACTGAACGGCGCCGTTTCTTGTGAAAAGATCCGGCGCCGGGCACGTTGTTGGAGGAAGTTCAGGAGAGATACGCCATGGCGATCACTGAAGAAGCTGGAGCTGAAAGAGCTGGGGCAGCGCCACAGACGCTGCCCCAGCAAGTTTTGACGACCGACGCGGCCACCGCGTTGATCGACCGGCTGCGCGGGAAGCATGGCCCGGTTATGTTCCATCAATCGGGCGGGTGCTGCGATGGCAGCTCGCCGATGTGCTATCCGGCGGGCGAGTTCCTGGTCGGCGACAGCGATGTGCTGCTGGGCGAGGTGCATGGGGCGAAGTTCTACATTAGCCGGCCCCAGTTTGAGTACTGGAAGCACACGCAGCTGATTCTGGATGTGGTGCCAGGACGAGGCGGCATGTTCTCGCTGGAGAACGGCGAGGGTGTGCGGTTCCTAATCCGATCGAAGGTTTTTTCGGATGAGCAGATTGCGGAGCTGCGCGGGGCAGGGAAGATCTAGCGCAGAACGGCGCTGATGCTATGCTGGGTGCGCATTTGGTCCGAAACAATCAGGAGAACGAAAGATGGAACGACGAGCGTTTCTGAAGGGTGCGGCTGTGCTTCCGGGTGCCGGACTCAAGAGCTTTGCCCTGGCTGAGATTGCAGCACCCGCGGGCGGGAGCCCGGTACATGTTGTCCCGCAAGGACGGGACAGGTTCGAGGAAAAGCATCCCCTTCGCTACAGCACGATCTTGTTCAAAGCCACCCCGAAGGAGACGAACGGTGGCCTACTCATGATCGAGCATCTGAACCTGACCAAGGGGGGACCGCCGGTGCACATTCATCCACACCAGGACGAGTGGTTCTATGTCATGGAAGGGCAGGTCGTTTTCCAGGTTGGGAATACCAGAAAGACGTTAACTGCGGGAGATTCCGTACTGGGTCCGCGAGGCATCGCTCATGGTTTCTGCGCTGTGGGCGAGAAGCCCGGCCGGATGCTGATCTCGTTTACGCCGGCGGGGAAGATGGAGGATTTCTTCCGCGCAACGGCTGTGCCGAATGGGCCGCAGATGACGCCGGACCTGTTTGCGAGATATGACATGCAGTATGTTGGACCGCCGCTGACGGTGTAGGCGTCGGGATTTGCCGGTAGACTCCTGCCATGAGGCGATGTTGGTTTGCAGTTGGGACGTTGGTCGCAGCCGCGCCCTGGGGTGGTGCGCTCGCTGCGCAGCAGGGATTTGCGCCGGAGCTGAGGCAACGGATTGAAACCTCCGTTCGCCAGGTGATGGACACGACCGGCGTGCCCAGCGCGCAGGTGGGAGTGGTGGTGAACGGCCGGGCGGTGTACACGGCGGCCTTCGGAAAAGCGCGGCTCACTCCTGAGACTCCGGCAACGGTGACGATGCACTATCCGGTGGGATCGATCACCAAGCAGTTCACGGCGGCGTGCGTGCTGTTGCTGGTAGAAGACGGCAAGATGACGCTGGATGACCCGGTGGCGAAATGGTTTCCCGAGCTGACTCGAGCGAGGGATGTGACGGTGCGCATGCTGCTCTCGCATACGAGCGGCTACTCGGATTATGCGCCGCAGGATTACACCATTCCGGCGTGGACGAGGCCGACCGATCCGCTGAAGCTGGTGCGAGAGTGGGCGACCAAGCCTCTGGATTTTGAACCGGGGACCAAGTGGCAGTACAGCAATACGAATTTCGTGCTGGCGGCGCTGATTGTGGAGAAGGCGAGCGGGCAGCCGTACTGGAGCTTTCTGAAGAATCGCGTGCTGGATCCCACGGGGATGGGCGAAGCGCTGAACCTGGACACCGACCGAGCGCGGCTGGAGCCGGAAGGGACAGAACGGCATGCTCTTGGGCCGCTGCGCCCGGCGACGCTGGAGGCTCCGGGATGGTATTTCGGCGATGGGATGCTGGCGATGCCGGTGGGAGATCTGCTGCGGTGGGACATCAGCATGATGGACCAGAAGCTGATGAAGCCGGCGAGCTATAAGACGATGGAGACCGAGGTGCTGCTGAAGAACGGAGCGCCGACGGGATATGGGCTGGCAGTGAATGTGACTATGCACGACGGGCATCGTTTGATTTCGCACTCGGGTGAGGTGGGAGGATTTGTTGCCGCGAACATGGTGATGCCAGACGACCGGATCGCGGTGGCGGTGCTGACGAACCAGGAGGCCAGCAGCGCGGCCGGAACCATGGCAAGGGAGATCTCAGAGATTTTGGAGCAGCCAGTTGCGAGGAGCGGGGCGAGCCCGGCGGAGTCGCAGGTGAAAGGGATACTCACTGGGTTGCAGGACGGGAGGCTCGACCGGTCCGCCCTGACGGCGAACTGCTCGTATTACTTTTCCGAGCAGACGGTGCAGGATTTCGCCAGCAGCCTGAAGCCGCTGGGTTCGGTGGCAGAGGTGAAGCAGACGCGCGAAACGCTGCGCGGAGGCATGATACTGCGCACGTTTGCCGTGAGCTTCCAGACGAAGCGGGTGAACGTGAGCACGTACGCGATGCCGGATGGCAAACTGGAGCAGTTTCTGGTGGAGGCTGCGGAGTAGGCGGCCCCAGATTGCCGAGTGCAAGCAAAAGCCCCGGATCGCTCCGGGGCTTTGTCGTGCGGTATTGAAGCTATGCTTTGCCGGCAAGTTGACGGAGGACGTAGGGCAGGATGCCTCCGTGCTGGTAATAGAGGATCTCCTGCGGCGTATCGATGCGGATGGCTGCGGAGAACTCGATGGTTTTGCCGTGGTTGTTTTCGGCGAGGACCGGGATGATTCGGCCTTCGGCGAACTTGCAGTCGAGCATTTTCTTCAGCAGGGCGGGCTCGTCGCCGATGTGGAAGATCTCTTCTCCGGTGAGGCCGAGGGATGCGGTGGACTGGCCGGGCAGGTACTGCAGCGGCAGGATGCCCATGCCGACCAGGTTGGAGCGGTGGATGCGCTCGTAGCTCTCGGCGATGACGAAGCGAATGCCAAGGAGCTTGGGTCCTTTAGCAGCCCAGTCGCGCGAAGAGCCGGAGCCGTACTCTTTTCCGGCGAGGATGCCGAGCGGAATGCCGCGTCCGGCGTAGACGACCGAGGCGTCATAGATGGACATCTCGGTGCCTTCAGGGAGCAGGCGGGTTACGCCGCCTTCTGTGCCGGGGGCGAGTTTGTTGCGGAGACGGACGTTGGCAAAGGTGCCGCGGACCATGACCTCGTGATTGCCGCGGCGGGAGCCGTAGCTGTTGAAGTCGCCGAGCGCGACATTGTGCTCGGTGAGGTATTTGCCGGCGGGGGAGTTCTTCTTGATGGAGCCGGCGGGCGAGATGTGGTCGGTGGTGACAGAGTCGCCGAGCACGGCGAGCGCACGGGCGGCACGGATGTCCTCCACAGGAGACGGGTGGGCAGCCATGCCGTCGAAGTACGGGGCTTTGCGAATGTAGGTGGAGTCCTGCTCCCAGCCGTAGGTGTCGCCGGAGGGGAACTTGAGGCCCTGCCAGTTGGCGTCGCCGTCGGTGACGTGGGCGTACTGGCTGCGGAACATCTCGGAGGAGATGCAGGAGCTGACGGTGTCGGCGACCTCGCGCTGGCTTGGCCAGATGTCGCGGAGGTACACGGACTGGCCGTCCTTGCCTTTGCCGAGCGGCTCGGTGTCGAAGTTGTGCTGGATGTGGCCAGCAAGTGCATAGGCGACGACGAGCGGCGGTGACATGAGGTAGTTGGCGCGGACCTCGGGCGAGATGCGGCCCTCGAAATTGCGGTTGCCGGAGAGCACGGAGACGGCGACCAGCGAGTGGTCCTCGATCGACTTGGAGACGTCGGTGGGCAGTGGCCCGGAGTTGCCGATACAGGTGGTGCAGCCGTAACCGACGGTGTGGAAGCGCAGCGCGTCGAGGTATTGGGTGAGGCCGGCCTTGTTGTAGTAGTCGGTGACGACGCGTGAGCCCGGAGCGAGAGAGGTTTTGACCCAGGGCGGCGTCTGCAGACCACGCTCGACGGCCTTCTTGGCGAGCAGGCCCGCTGCGACCATGACGTACGGATTCGAGGTGTTGGTGCAGGAGGTAATCGCGGCGATGACGATGGAGCCGTTGCCGAGATAGCGGTCGACGTCAATGTGGAAACGTTCCTTCACCGAGCTGGGAGCGGGACCGGCGGGTGCGGGCGAGCCTGTGCTGCTGGTGAGATTGCCGTTGCCTGAGGGATGTCCGCCCTCAGCCTCCCAGCGAACCATCTGCCGCTGTTCGCCCTGGTTTCCGTTGGGACCGAGCAGGGAAGGGAGCTGCTTCTCGAAGCTGGCTGCCGTCTCGGAGAGGGTGACGCGATCCTGAGGGCGCTTCGGACCTGCGACGGAGGGTTCGACGGTGGCGAGATCGAGCTCAAGCTTCGAGGAGTACTCGGCCTCGGGCGCGCCGGCGGTGTGGAAGAGGCCCTGCTCACGGAAGTAGGCTTCGACCAGGGCGATGTGCGTCTTGCTGCGGCCGGTGAGGGCCAGGTACTTGAGCGTCTCGGCATCGACCGGGAAGATGCCACAGGTGGCGCCGTACTCGGGCGCCATGTTGGCGATGGTGGCACGATCGGCGAGCGGGAGCTCGGAGATGCCGGGCCCGTAGAACTCGACGAACTTGCCGACGACGCCGTGCTTGCGCAGCGCCTCGGTGACGGTGAGAACGAGGTCGGTGGCGGTGGCGCCCTCACGCAGCCTGCCGGTGAGCTTGAAGCCGACCACCTGGGGAAGCAGCATGGAAACGGGCTGGCCGAGCATGGCAGCCTCGGCCTCAATGCCGCCGACGCCCCAGCCGAGAACGCCGAGCCCATTGACCATGGTGGTGTGGGAGTCGGTGCCGACCAGGGTATCGGGATAGGCGAGGACGGACGTCTGTTCCACCGTTGCCTTGGAGCCGCCGCTGGCCACGGCATCGAGCTGCGACATGGGCTGCGTGGTGAAGAGCACGCGCGCCAGGTACTCGAGGTTGACCTGGTGACAAATACCCATTCCGGGCGGGACGGCGGAGAAGTTGCGGAAGGCGGTCTGGCCCCACTTGAGGAAGGCGTACCGCTCGCGATTGCGCTGGAACTCGAGCGCGGCGTTGAGGTCGTAGGAGTTGACGCTGCCGAACTCATCGACCTGCACGGAGTGGTCGATGACGAGCTCGGCGGGCTGCAGCGGATTGATCTTCTGCGGATCGCCGCCGAGGGTCTTCATGGCATCGCGCATAGCGGCCAGGTCCACGATGGCGGGCACGCCGGTGAAATCCTGCATGAGGACTCGGGCGGGCATGAAGGCAATCTCGCGCGAAGGCTCAGCTTTGGCGTCCCAGTTGGCGAGGAACTTAATGTCGTCCGCCGTGACGGTGACGCCGTCCTCGCGGCGGAGAAGATTTTCCAGCAGGATCTTCAGCGAGTAGGGAAGGCGGGAAATGTTGCCGAGAGCATTGAGCCGGAAGATGCTCAGGCTGACGTTGCCGGACGTGATCGTTCCGGCGCTGTTGAAGCTGTCAGGATGCTTGACACTCATGATTCGTTCTCCAGGACCGGCGCGAGGGAGAAAACACCGGGGGCGCGGTCGATTGTGCCGCTGCAGCGTGGGGGCGAGCCCGGGCACAGAGCGGCGGAAGCAAAAGGCTATCAAAAAAGGGAGCGAGAGGGTCGCTGGAAGAAATCAGAATCTGCCGCGATCATGACGGCCGCGACGGAAGCGCTTCAGGTTGGGAGCCCGATATCGCACAACAAAATTCTACGCCTGAGCAGCAGCAATGCGGAAGGTTCAATTTTTCGTGGCATCGATCAGGCAGCAGATCCATGCCTAATCCGGAGCGGGCATTTCCACGTGGTCGATGACGAGTGTGTCGACAGGACCTTTGCTGGAGACGAGCTTGAGGCCAAGCTGCTCTTCGACAGCGGTGAAGATGGAGATGACGTCCGCATCGCCTTGCTGGGCTGCGATATCGTCGGACCATTTCAGGGTGATGTCTGCGTGGCCATCCAAGCCGGTCTTGTCGATCACCTTGCGGCCTGCCGGGTCGGAGAGCGCGTCAGCGAGGTCGGGCATACGGGCATCCTTGGCGGTGAGTACGGTCTTTGTGCCCTCTCCACTGATGTTCCAGCCATTGCCGGTGATCGTGTCCTGAGAGAGCTTGAGCTTGGGGCCACCTTTGGCGACGACGAGGTCGTAGACGGGTTTGATTCGGGGCTCGAGATGTGCCTTCAGATGGAAGCGGCTCTGCAGTAAAAGAATGACCATCGCCTGCATGTCGCTGTCGTTGTGGAGCCCTGATGATCCGGAGCCGGAGGGGAGGATCTTGGCGGTGATGTCAAAGTGGGTGTCGTTCACAGGACCTGTGAGGCCGGCGATCTGATCTTGCTTCACGTCGTAGGCGAACTCTATGACCCAGAAGAGCGGCATGTTCTTGACGGTGAAGACACCATGGTCATCGATGTTGATACCACCCTCGTCGTCGCCCGAGACGTTCGGTTTGATCGACACGACGTCATATGGCCTAAGTGTCTTCGAAAGCTCGATATTTGCGGCGGGACCTTTGTGCGCGAGCTGTGCCGAGCCTGGCAAGCCGAGCGTGAGGACGAGGATCGACGTGAAGACTGCAATTCCCCGAACAGAAACTCGGATTGGCATGTACTCACCTCGCTTCGCCGCGCTGCGCCGAAGTATATACGCGAGCGAGAAAAATGATGGAGCAGTGTGCGATGATGCGAACGCTGACGAATTTGCTTCCAAGGAGTCGACGAATGAACTACCTCAAACTGGCGGTTGTCACGCTGCTTTGGTCGGGAATAGCACTGGCCGCGCAGAGCCCCGCTTCTTTCCGGAATGGGCAAGCGAAATCGCATGGGCCGCTGCAGGTTTACTTCATCGATGTGGAAGGCGGGCAGGCCACCTTGTTTGTGGGCGCCGACGGCGAGAGCCTGCTGGTCGATACCGGCAACCCGGGAACCCGCGATGCCGAGCGCATTGCCGCGGTTTGCAAGCAGGCAGGTGTGAGCAAGATCGACAACGTGGTGATCACGCACTATCACGCGGATCACGTCGGAGGAATGCCCGCGCTGGTGGCAGCGATCCCGATTGGCAGGTTCATCGATCATGGTGTGAATCGCGAGAGCGAGGCTGACTTCGGCGGCGCCTACACGGTGAAGTCCTGGAATGCCTACCAGAAGGCGCTGGAAGGTAGTCATACGGAACACCTGGTGGTGAAGCCGGGCGACATCCTGCCGATTAAGGCTTTCCGTGCGGAGGTGGTGAGCGCCGACGGTCAGCTGATCCAGAATCCGCTGCCCGGCGCGGGCGAGAAGAATGCGGCCTGCGATAGCTCGCCCCTCAAAGACATAGAGAACAACGAGAACGACAGGTCCGTGGGCATGGTGATCACGTTTGGCAAGCTGCGCATTCTGGATCTCGGGGATCTGACCTGGGGCGAGGAGCGGCCACTTATGTGTCCCGTAGACAAGCTGGGCAAGGTGGATATTTACCTTGCATCTCACCATGGGCTGGACCGAAGCGGGAGCCCGGCGCTGGTGAAAGCGGTTGCGCCCCGGGTGGTGATCATTGAGAATTCCGCGCGCAAGGGGGCAGTTCCCACAACCTTTGACACAGTTGAGGGTTCATCCAGACTGAAAGATTTGTGGCAGCTACACGTTGCCGAGGGAAGCGATGCAAAGCACAATACGGCGGAATCACGCATCGCGAACCTCACGGGCCCGGACACCGGCAATCCGCTGAAGTTAACGGCCCGGGAGGACGGGACGTTCTCGGTAACAAACACGCGGACCCAGGAAACCGTCGAGTACTCCGCTAAGTAGGTTAGCGGCCGGCCGAGTGGAACGCTTAGAACTTGTACCAAACGGAAACCGGCATCTAATTTGCTGACACGCAATACGGGGAGACCAATCATGACGAACCGGGCGGCCCAATACAAAACGAAGGCTTTAGGCGCAGCAGACGCTAGCCGCTGGGGTATCCGTACTAAGGCAACGGCCGGGCTCGGCCTTGCGTTGCTGTGGGGCGGCATTGGGTGCCATCGGTCAGTGCAGGCCCAGGACAGCGCATTCAGCTATCAGGCAGATGCAGACGCCCAGCAGAACCAGCCGGGTAATGGCAACCTTGCTCCGGTTGACGGCCAGTATCCTACGCAGAACGAGGCGCAGCAGCAGGCGGCGCAATATCAACAGGGTGGTAACCAAGGCGCTCCAATCGAGCGGCGGTACGCGGGCCCGGATCCCAATGGATATCCCCAGGATGCAGCATATCCGCAGAATGGCGCCTATGCGCAGAACGGTGCCTATCCTCAGAACGGCGATCCGAATGCTGGCCCCGACGACCAGGAGGCTATGGATGAGGCCCAGGCGGTCTATGAGGCCGACGTGACCGGCGAAGAGGCCAGCGAACCTCCGCCACCGCTGCCGGACTACGATCAGCCGCCGCCGCCGGACGAAGACTACATCTGGACGCCCGGGTACTGGGCATGGTCGCCTATGGGGTACTACTGGGTTCCCGGGGTATGGGTTGAGCCGCCCTACATGGGTGCGCTCTGGACTCCTGGCTACTGGGCCTTCTATGGAGGCGCGTATCGCTTCCATCATGGCTTCTGGGGCCTGCACATCGGCTTCTACGGAGGCATTGACTATGGCTACGGCTACACCGGCTATGGATACTACGGCGGCTACTGGCGCGGCGGCCACTTCTTCTACAACCGGGATTGCAACCACCTAGTGGGAGGGCGAATCGTCCGGGTGTACGACTATCACGTGAACGTGCGCCGCTTTGCGGGGCAGCCGAGTTTCAACGGTCCGCGCGGAGTGATGGTGCGTCCGCGGCCGGCAGAGATTGCTGTCCTGCATGAGCGCCGGTATGCACCGTTGCCCGCCCAGGTCCAGCTTCGTCAGGAGATGATGCAGAACCGGCAGCAGTTCTATCGCCAGAATCATGGGCGCCCGGTTGTGGCGGTCCAGTCGCGGCCGGTCCTTTCCAACCACCAGATGCCGGCGGCGCTGCCGCAGGCCGCGTGGCGTGGCTCGTCAGACGCGCGTGGGCGCGGATATGGCCGGAATGAGCAATCTCCGCAGAACCGTGGGAACTGGCAGGGCAATCGGCAACCGCAACCGCAGGTGCAGCCGCTTCCCCAAGGGCGCGTAATGCCGCAGCAGGGCGGCCAAGTCTATGCACCTCGGACCCAGGGTCAGCCTGCTCCGCAGCAGGGCGGCCAGGTCTATGCACCTCGGACCCAGCCCCAGACGGCGCCGCAGCAGAGTGCGCCACAGCAGCCCGCAACACCGGACTTCCGGCGGGGCCGGGAGGGGCGTCAGATGCAGCCTCAACCTCAGGCTCAGCCCCAGGTCCAACCACAGCCCCAGGCCCAACCCCAGCCTCAGCCGCCGGCACGCTGGCAGCAGCAGCAGAATAATGCTCCCGCTCAGCCTGGCTTCCGACGGGGAGGATGGCAAGGCCAGCAGTCGCAGCCTGCTCCGGCCGCCCAGCCGCAGGTTGAGCATCAACCGCCAGCGCGATGGCAGCAGCAGAACAGTCCTCCAGCTCAGGCTGCGCCACAATACCGCCGTGGTCCTGAGGGTGCCCGGGTGAGCCCGCCGCCGGCGCAGAGGCCACAGCCTGCTCCGCAGGCGAATCGGGGGCATGATTCCGGCCACGATCAGGGTCGGGGACACGACCGCTAAAGTTAGTTGCCCATTGCGAGTTGCACCAACAGGATGGCATTGAGTGAGAGAATCACGCTCACGCAAAGCCATCCTGCGGTGTTTGTGAGCCTGGTATTGGCAAAGATGTTCATCACTCCAGAGCGGCTAGTGAGCATCAAGAGAGGAATCAGCGCGAAGGGCAGGGCGAAGCTGAGCACCACCTGGGAGAGCACCAGGATCCTGAGTGGGTCCATGCCGCTTGCAATCACCAGCACGGCGGGGATGATGGTGATCAGACGGCGCAGGAAGATGGGAAATTGGACATTCAGGAAACCCTCGATGATCACCTGTCCGGCCATGACGCCGACGGTGGATGAGGAAAGCCCGGAGCAGAGCAGAGCGATGGCGAAGACCATAGCTGCGGCCGGTCCGAACAGCGGTCCCAGCGTCTGATATGCCTGCTCGACGGTAGGGGATCCCCCGGGGCCATTGGCAAGTGCGCACGCGGCCACGATGACCATGCCGGAGTTGATCAGGAACGCGCCGTTCATCGCGAACAGCACGTCCAGCGTCTCGAAGTGGAGATACCGCGAGAGGATGGATCGCTGCGGGAGCTTGATCGGCCGCATTCCTGCAATATCGAAGTCGCCTTGTGAGGAGGTGTCGCCGCCCAGTTCCCTCAGCCGTGGGTGCACCAGCGACGAATGGAGGTACACGACGTGCGGCATCACGGTTGCACCGAGCATGCCGACGGCCGCATAGATGCTCTCGTGAAAAGCGGCCGAAGAAGAGCGGTCGAGGCGCGGCACAAAAGTAGAAAATGCTGCCGCCGTCCAGTCCGGATGGACCAGGAAAACCTCAAATGCATAGCAGAGGCCGATGATGCCGACGAAAGCCATGATGCCGCGCTCGAGCCAGCGGAACCCTGCAAGCTCTAGAGCAAGGATGGCGAAGACAAGCACTGCCGCGACTAGAGCAGCAAAGATCAGTGCGCCGCGGGGAGACATGCCGTAGTGGTAGAACATCGGACTGCAGAGCAGGTCCAGCCCCAGTGCGGCGCCGAGAAACTCAGCAAGATCGGTGGCGATGGCGCCAATCTCAGCCGCGGCCCAGAGGCTCAGAGATACGGGTCTCGAGAAGTGACGACGGCAGTTCTGCGGAAGCGTGAGGCCGGTGACGATGCCCATCTTCGCCGAGAGGTACTGGATCAGAATGGCCATCGCATTCGACCAGAGCAGCACCCAGAGCAGCCGGTAGCCGAACCTGGAACCGGCGAGAATATTGGTCGCAAAGTTTCCGGGATCGATGTAAGCGATGGAAGCGATAAAGGCGGGCCCCAGAAAGCTCCACATCCGGGCAGGGGGGATACCTTGAGCGTCCAGGGTTGAGCCCGCAGGCGACGCATCGGTGGAGGAACTCGGGAGGGGCCCTCTGGCAGACATTTTGCCACTGCTTTCCGAGGTGAATTTAGGCTCACCTACATTTAGGTTTACCTAAATTAGTGTTTTGAGTCAAACTATTGTTGTGGAGTCCAGGGCAATGGCGAAGCGGCAAAGCGGCAATTCAGAGTCGGTGGACAATTATCTGAAGGCGATCCTCTCACTGGGTGGGCCGGAGGAGAGCCGCGTCACGATCAAGGCTTTGTCCATGAAACTGGCGGTCGCGCCGGCGTCAGTAACGAATATGCTTCAGAAACTGGCTGCTGCCGAAAAGCCGCTGGTCCATTACGAAAGACATGGGGGAGTACAGCTTTCCAAGGGGGGTCGGAAGCGCGCTCTAGAGATCGTGCGCCATCACCGGCTCATCGAAACCTTCCTTTATCGCGTGCTTGATTACCCGCTGGACGAGGTGCACGCGGAAGCCGAGCGCCTGGAGCACTTCATCTCGGAACGCTTCGAGGAGCGCATCGCCGCAAAGCTGGGACACCCGACTATCGATCCTCATGGGCACTCTATTCCAAGTCTGGAGGGCGATGTGGCGGTCACGGAATCGATCCTGCTGGCCGATGTGATGGCGGCGGGGACCTTCCGCATCCACAGCGTCTCGGATCACGATGGCGACCAGCTCCGGCGGATGGAGGCGCGCGGCATCGCCCCCGGGGCGCGGCTCAGGGTATGCAAGCCGCCGTCGGCTGCGGGCTTCGCCCTCAGCATCGGCCGTTCGGGAAAGCCGTTCCAGTTGTCACGCGACGCGGCGGAGCAGGTGAGGCTGGTGAAGCTGCCGCAAGCTTAAGCTTTTGCGGCCAGCAGATCTTCGATTCGCACTGGCAGCGTTCGAACCCGAACTCCAGTGGCGTGGTACACCGCCGAAGTGATGGCCGGAGCGACTCCAGCGAGGCCAATTTCTCCGACGCCGCGTGCTCCATACTCTCCGATCATCGGATCGGGGATATCCAGGAAGTGGACCTCGATTTGCGGAGCATCGGCATTGGTTGCGACCAGATAATCGGCAAAGCTGTCGTTGATCGGATGGCCATTGCGCTGGTCATACACTGTGTGTTCCAGCAGCGCCATGCCCACGCCCATCACCACACCGCCCGAGACTTGGTTGGCTGCAGTCTTGTGGTTGATGGTCCGCCCGGTGTCCATCATTGAGACGACGCGGCTCACGCGCAGCCGTGCAATCCCGGGGTCCCACTCAATCTCCACGAACTGCGCGCCGAAGGAGTGCATGGAGTAGTCTCGCGCGCGAGTGTCTGAGCCGACGCCCCCGGTGTGCCCTTCTCCTCTGGCTTCGGCCGTTCCTGCTGCCTTCAGAACCTGGGCAAACGGAACTCCGCTGGAGGACGGTTTGCCAGCGGCATGGACCATTCCGCCGCTGAACTTCAGCGACGAGGGCTCCTGCTGGTGGAAGGGTGAGCCGCTGGACTGAGTCGCGATTGTCAGCAGCGCCTTTACTGCTGCATCCGTGCCCTGCGCAACCGCAGGTACGATGCTGGCTGTTGCGGTGGAACCACCCGACGTCGGTCCGACGGGCAACGTGCTGTCTCCCAGCACGACATCGATCTTCTTGAGTGGAATTCCGGTGCGGTCGCTTACGATCTGCGCCATGACGGTGTAGGTCCCGGTGCCGATGTCCTGGGTTGCGCTGCTGACCTTCACCGTCCCATCGCTCTTCAAAACGACGGCGCTGTTCGCACCGCCGCGGCCTGCGCCCCAGGAAGCTCCAGCTACGCCCCAACCTAAGATGACATCTCCCCGGCGCATGGACCCGATCTGGGGCGTTCGCCTGGACCAGCCAAACTTCTCTGCTCCGACCTGCAGGCACTCCTTATAGTGGCGCGACGAGAACGGTTTCCCATTGCTTTCGTCCTTCAACGTGTCGTTGCGAAGACGCAGTTCCACCGGGTCCATCTTCAGCGCGACTGCCAGCTCGTCCATAGCGGACTCCACGGCAAACAGCCCCGGCACCGCACCCGGGCCACGCATCGGCGTAGGTGTACCTACATTGCGCTTTACCAGTGCCGAGCTTACCTGCAGGTTCGGCGTGCTGTAGAGGAAGGGGGTCGCCTCACCGCAGTTCTCGCCAATGTCGTCGCAGTTGGAGGTATGGTTGCGATAGTCATGCGAGAGCGCCACCAGCTTGCCATCCGGGGTTGCCCCCAACCGGACGCGCTGCTGCGTGAGCGGCCGATGGCCTACGGTGGTGAACATCTGCTTGCGCGTGACGCTCAGCTTCACCGGGCGGTTGAGACGGCGCGATGCGGTTGCCGCCAGCGCCGAGTGGGGCCAGGGAAAGAGCTTGCCGCCGAAGCCGGAGCCCATAAACCGGGTGATGACCTGGATGTTCTCCTTGGGAACGCCCAGCACCGCCGCCATAACGTTCATGTGGTTTACCACACCCTGCGAGCTCTCATAGAGAGTGAAACGCGTTCCGTCCCACACGGCGACGGTTGCGTGCATTTCCATCGGGTTGTGAGTCTCTACCGGCGTGACGTAGGTCTCGTCGACCTTAACCGGCGCCGAGGCGAATGCGGATTCCACGTCGCCTCGCTTGCTATCGACTCGCTGACTGAGCGCATGCTCATCGTTCAGTTCCGGAGAAACGTTCGGCTTCTGCACGTCATAGTCGACCTTCACCGCTGCCGCGGCCGCTTGCGCCTGCTGAAATGAGTCCGCCACCACGAGCGCGACATACTGGCCCCAGTATCCGATGGTGTTGTCTTCCAGCGGCCCGCGGGTCTCGCTGATACGCCCCACGCGTTGTCCATCCGGAATCCGCAAGGTGGCGTTGATATTCTCGTGGGTCAGCACCAGCACCACTCCCGGCATCTTTTCCGCTTTGGTTGTGTCGATGCTCCGGATTGTGCCGTTCGCGGCGGTACTGCTGACGGCCACTGCATACGCCATATGGGGGAAGTTGTAGTCCATGGCGTACATGGCTCGACCGGTCGTCTTGAGGGGGCCATCGATACGGTCCACCGACGCTCCAATGACGGGCGAGGGCGAGTTGGGCGGCGCTTCCGGCTGCTGGGGGCTTGTCTCGTCCGGCTCAAACAGATAGCTGAGCATCCTATTCTCCTCGACAGTCTTAAAATCAGGCTTGCGCTGTGGCAAGCGTCAGTGCCCGCACCAGGCAGCGCTTTGCGAGTTCCACTTTGTAAGCGTTCTCCTGTCGCGGTCGCGCCTGCGCAAGAGCGGCCTCTGCAGCAGTACGGAAGGTCGCAGCGTTCACCGGCTTGCCTTCCAGCGCCTGCTCGGCCTCGGGCGATCTCCAGGGCACGGTGCCCACTCCGCCCATCGCCACGCGAACCCGCCGCATCGCGCCTCCCTGGACACTGGCCACTACCGCGGCCGAGGCGAGTGCGAACTCGTACTCGGCGCGGTCGCGCAGCTTGAGATACACGGACCGCGATCCGGGAGCGGGCGGAGCCAGCGTTACGGCCGTGATTACGTCGCCGGGTTCAAGGACGGTTTCCTTTTGCGGAGTGCTGCCGGGCAGCAGGTAGAAATCCCGGATTGCTATGGTCCGGTCGCCTTTTACTCCGTGGACATGGATCGTCGCCTCGAGTGCGGTGAGCGCCACGTTCATATCGGACGGGTTCGTGGCGATGCAGGCTTCGCTTGTGCCCAGGATTGCGAGGGTCCTGTTGTATCCGTCCATGGCGGCGCAACCCGAGCCCGGATTGCGCTTGTTGCACTCGTGTGCAACATCGCGGAAGTATGGGCAGCGCGTGCGCTGCAGCAAGTTGCCGCTTGTCGTTGCCATATTGCGCAACTGGGGCGAGGCGCCGGAGAGCAGTGCCTGGGACAGCACCGGATAATCGCGCATCACGTTGGGATCGTGCGCGAGGGCAGCGTTGCGCACCAGTGCGCCGATGCGAAGTCCGCCATTCGGCAGACGCTCAATCCGGTCCAGCGGCAATCCGTTGATGTCCACCACCTGCCGCGGACTTTCGACATGCAGCTTCATCAGGTCGATCAGGTTGGTGCCGCCTGCAACGAAGCGGACATCGGCGCCCATTTGGGCAGTACCTGACTGCGCGCCCGACTCCACTGCCTGGGCCAGCGTAGTTGCTCGATGGAACTGAAACTCGTTCATGCCTGCTCCTATGCGTGCTTCCGCACCTGCTGAACCGCGGCAACGATGTTGGGATACGCGCCGCATCGGCAGATATTCCCCGACATTGCATGGCTCACGTCCTGGTCGGTTTTGCCCCAGGGCTCCTGTAAGAGGGCTACCCCGGACATGATTTGTCCGGAGGTGCAGTAGCCGCACTGGTAAGCGTCGTGCTCCACAAATGCAGCCTGCATGGGATGCATCTTCTCCGGCGAGCCCAGTCCTTCAATGGTCGTGATGCGATCGCCCTCGTGCATCACCGCCAGTGAGAGGCAGGAGTTCACCCGCTTGCCGTTCACATGCACCGTGCAGGCGCCGCACTGGCCGTGATCGCAGCCCTTCTTAGTGCCGGGCAAGTTCAGGTTCTCGCGCAGGCAATCCAGTAGGGTGGTCCGGGCATCCAGTTGCAGCGCGTGCTCTTGGCCGTTCACGTTCAGGTGAACCGCCACTGGAGTCGTGTGGAGCTCATGCCCTGCTGCAGCCGGTGTGCCGGCGGCAGGTTCGGCTGCTACGGCAAGGGGAACAGACGTTACCACCACCCCGGTCGCGCCAAGCTGCGCGAGAAAATCGCGCCGGCTGATTCCCTGGTCGCCGCCGGAGAGTTCCGAGTCCACCCCGGCCTTGTCCGGCGCTGTCGTTAACCCAGCGATCCGATCATGATCGATTTCCATCCATGCCCTCCGCCGTCTCGTCGGCTATTCTCGCCGTTGGCTTGAACATTGTGCAACCGCGTGCGGTATCCGGTTGCAATTGCGTGGAAAAATAGTTCAGGACCAGGGACTCGTATGCGCAAACTATGGTGGCTGCTGGCCGCGACAGCCGCGATTCCGGCGGCCGGCGTGATCTATCAGGTACTCACCGAACAAGCTGACCGCCGCCGCTACTCCAAAACCGGCCGGGTGGTGCGCGTCGGATCTAAGTCCCTCTATGTTAAGGACGTGATGTCCGGTCTGCAGGACGCGGGGTTTGGCGCCACCATTGTGTTCGAGTCCGGAATCGGCGCCACCAGCCATAACTGGACGGGCATCCAGCGCGCGGTCGCTGGGGAAGCACGCACGTTCAGCTATGACCGCGCCGGGCTGGGCTGGAGCACCGGACCGGCTGCCCTGACGACTCCGAAGAGCCTGGCCGGCCAGCTCCGCGCGCTTCTCTCTGCCGCTGGAGTACCTCCGCCTTACCTGCTGGTTGCACACTCCTTCGGCGGGCTCGTTGCGCGGCAGTTTGCTGCCGCCTCGCCTGCTGAAGTGGTGGGACTGGTGCTGGTGGATCCCATGCGCGCGGAGGACTGGCCGCCACTCAATCCGGCGCAGGCCGCATTTGTTGCGCGCGGGATCCGGCTCGCCCGCGCGGGGCGCATGGCCGCCCGCTTTGGCCTCACTCGTTTGTTCATGGGCTCTACGCTGCTCGGGTCCGCGCGCCTCGCGCGCGTGCTCTGTCGCATTGGGGGCGAGCCCGTACAGAACCTGATGGATCGCATGCTCTGCGAGGTGGGCAAGATGCCGCGCGAGGTCTGGCCCAGCGTGGTCGCGAACTGGTCGCGCCCGGAGTTTTTTCGTACGCTCGAGAGCTATCTCACCTCAGTGCCGCAAGCCGTTGAGGAGACTCTCCGTCTGGAGCCGCTCGGCGTGCCCGTACTCGTGCTTACCCCCGCGACTGCCACGCCCCTGAGTGACTCTCAGCTCCGCGACCTTGGTACCGGCGCTCGCCAGGTTTTCGCGGATAACAGCGCGCACTGGGTGCATCTTGACGAGCCGGAGCTGGTGCTGAATGCGATTCGAGAGATGTTCTCGCGCGCCGCGACTTCGCCACACGCCTAGCCTTGCGAGAAGAAGGCTTCCACGTCCTCCATGGATTGCGTCACCCGATAGGGCGGGAGGGACTCCAGGAAGACTCGTCCATACCGCTGCCGCTGAATACGGGGGTCCAGGAGCATCAGTACCCCGCGGTCGTTCAGCGAACGCACCAGTCTTCCGAAGCCCTGCTTCAAGGTGATGACCGCCGACGGCACCTGGTAATCGAAGAACGCGTTCCCTCCCGCATCCGTGATTGCGTCCATCCGCGCCTTCACGACCGGGTCAGACGGAACTGCGAACGGCAGACGGTCGATGATCACGCAGGAGAGCTGCTCCCCCTGCACATCCACGCCCTGCCAGAAACTCGAAGTCCCGAACAGCACCGCGTTTGGAGTGTCGCGAAACTCATCCAGCAGAACGTGCCTCGGCGCCATCCCCTGCAGCAGCAGCGGAAACGGCAGCTCGGACGAAAGCCGGTCATGCATGGCACGCATCTGCGAGTAGCTGGTGAACAGGCAGAACGCCCGCCCCCGCGTGATCTCCAGCATTCGCCGGGTGCGTTCGGCTGCCTGCACGAAAAAGTCCTGATCGCGAGGATCCGGCATTCCCGTTGGCAGATACAGCAGGGCCTGTTTTGGGTAGTCGAAGTGCGAGGGCACCACAAGCTCCCGCGCGAAGTTCAGGCCAAGCCTGCGCGAGATGTGCTCGAAGCCGGATGCTCCCGTGCTTGAGGCAACTGTCAGCGTGGCCGAAGTAAGCACCACGGAGTCATAGGAGTCGAACAGCGCCTCGGCAAGCAGCCGAGATACATCGATCGGCGTAGCTTGCAGATGTGTGTGGTGGCTCACCATGCCGGGTGTGCGCGCCAGGTTGCGCACTCCTCCCGCAGCGCGCCGCTCAATCCAGAACACTGTGTTCGGATCGGTCGACTCCAATAGGAAGTTCAGGTGCGCCTGAATGTCCGCGGCGCGTTTGCGCAGCCCCGGCGCCTCTTCCACATCCCGCAGCCGGTCCAATTCGCCCTGAAGGCGATTTACGGCGTGCAGCGTATCGGTGTAGATGTCGCCGCGCTCCTCCAGAAAATCTGCACGGCCGTGAAATGGCATCCGCCCCAGTCCAGCCACCGCTGAGGCGTCCGCCGTCCGTGTCGGTTCGAACGGCAGCGCCGCGAAGAATTGCCGTGCGCGTTCCCGCATCGTTGCGGCCGCGCTCTCGATCGCGGGCGTCGAGGCGTTCTTCGCCTTCAGCATCGTCTCAACATCGCGTGCCAGTTCATCAAAGCGCTGCGTGCTCAGCCCGATGCCGAAGTAGTTGCTGGCCGTCTCCTCCAGCTCATGTGCCTCGTCGAACACGACTACTGACGCAGCCGGGAGTACACCTGCATCCGGCGCGCCTGCTGCCTGCAGCTTGATCGACATATCCGCGAAGAACAGATGATGGTTGACGATGATGATTTCGGATTCGAGCGCCTTGCGCCGCATCGAAGTAATGAAGCAGCGCTCCCAGTCCGGGCAGGACTGCCCCAGGCACGCCTCGCCGCGGGCATCCAGTTTGGGCCACAAGGCGGAGCTCTCCGGCAGCGACTCAATCTCCGCCCTATCGCCAGTCTCCGTTGTCTTTTCCCACGCGGCGATGGCGTGGAACTGCGATATCTCCTCCAGCCCGGAGAGCAGCGGACTGTCACGCAGGGCGTAGAGCTTGTGGCGGCAAAGATAATTGCCGCGCCCTTTCATGTAGCAAACCTTAAGGGGTCCCAGAAGGCTTTCCAGGAAAGGAATGTCCTTGAAGTACAGCTGCTCCTGCAGGTTCTTCGTTCCGGTGGAAAGGATCACGCGCTTCTGCATCTCGCGTGCCAGCCGGAGTGCCGGCAGCAGGTAGGCGAGTGTCTTGCCCGTTCCTGTTCCTGCCTCGACGATCAGGTGCCGCTTGTCGGCAAACGCCTGCTCGATGGCTTTTGCCATTTCATACTGTCCCTTGCGATGCTCAAAGGCCAGACTGGAGCGCGAGAGCAGCCCGCCTGGCGAAAAGAACTCACGCAGCGTAGGCAATCTCGCAGGCGCCGTCGAGCCGTCCAGAGATACGATTTGGCTAGTGGAAGACACCGCGGGGCCGCTCTCCTGAGACTATGCTATTTCTTCGCTCCCGCCCATGGCCGCTATTCGGTTCACTAAGGCTCCTTTCCGCATCAGGGTCAGGTCTGCGGCATCAGATAACTGAGCGATATAAAGAAAGGAGACGCGATGAACGAGGAGGCTATCGAGGTCCAGGCTGCACAATCCGCAGACCGGGTGAGACGCAAGGTCGTGATTGTCGGCGGAGGGTTCGCCGGCATCAACGCCGCGCAGGTGCTTGGAGATCTACCAGTGGACGTCACCCTGGTCGATCGCAAGAACTATCACACCTTTCAGCCGCTGCTCTATCAGGTCGCGCTCGCCGTTCTCTCGCCTGCGGATATCGCCCAGCCCATCCGCTCCATCGTTCGTGATTGCCCCAACATCGAGGTGTTGATGGATGAGGTGATCGGATTCGATCTCGAGGGCAAGCTGGTGAAGCTGAAGACCGGCTCCGAGCTGACGTACGACTACCTCATCCTCGCATCCGGCTCCACTCATTCCTACTTTGGCCATGACAACTGGTCCAAGCTCGCGCCTGGGCTCAAGACCGTCGAGGACGCTACCGAGATTCGCCGTCGCGTGCTGCTTGCATTTGAGCTGGCCGAGCGGCAGATGATGGAGAGCGGCGTGCATCCTCCACTCAACTTCGTGATCGTCGGCGGCGGCCCTACCGGCGTCGAGCTCGCCGGCGCGATCTCCGATATCGCTCGGCTGTACATGCGCAACAACTTCAGGCACATCAATACGCGCGAAGCCAAAGTGCTGATCCTGGAAGGTTCGCCCCACGTGCTCGGTATGTATCCGTCGGACCTGCAGGCCAAAGCCCGCCGGCAGCTGGAGGAGCTTGGGGTCCAGATACGTACCGGAACCGTTGTCACGGACATCCAGCCCGGCTACGTTATGGTTGGCGACGAGCGGATCGACGCGGTCGTCACTCTCTGGGCTGCGGGCGTTCAGGCCTCCCCACTGGGCCGTATGCTCGGGGTTGAAACCGACCGACGCGGCTGCGTGATGGTGGACGAGCACCTCAACCCCAAGGGCCACCCGGAGATCTTCGTGTGCGGCGATCTGGCGCACGTTGAAGAGAACGGCCGTCAGATCCCCGGGGTCGCTCAGCCCGCCATGCAGATGGGAGCTTACGCTGCTCACCGGATCGGGGGATTTGTGGGCCGGGAGGCGGGCTCGGAGGGCGCTCTGGTCAGGCCCTTCCACTACTTCGACAAGGGCGATATGGCCACCATTGGCCGCAAGGCAGCCGTCGCGAATGTCGTCTGGCCCTTCAAAGCTCATTGGAGTGGCTTCATGGCCTGGCTCGCGTGGCTGATGGTCCACATCTACTTCCTGATCGGCTTCCGCAATCGCCTCGGAGTGTTTCGCCAGTGGGCGTGGACCTATCTCACGCTCCAGGACGGTGCTCGCCTGATCACTGGCTCACAGGAACTCCCCGGCTGGGTCGATCTCCCAAAAGAGACATAATTAACCTGGAGCAGTCCGGGAGCATAGGACAATGGAAGCAACAGAGATGCAGGAGTTCGCCAAGCAGGTGAAGGAGGGGGCCGAGGAATCTCTCACCAGCATCTCGTTGGCAATCTCGATTCTTGCCGTGCTGGTGGCTATGGTCACGGTGCTCGGCCACCGCAGTCATACTGATGCCGTACTGCAACAGGCCCGCGCCACCGACCAGTGGAACCTCTACGAGGCGAAAAAAATCCGGCAGGACAGTCTCGAGGTCGTGATCGACCAGATGAAGCTTCAGCCCACAATCAACGCTGGGGCTACCCAGGCAAAGACCGCCGAGTACCAGGCGCACATTGCCAGGTGGAAGAAGGAACTTGCCGAGACGCAGAGCAGGGCCGAGGAGTTTGAGCATGAGGCAGAGCATGCCGAAAAGCAGGCCTCCCACTTCGATCTCGGTGAGGCGCTGTTGCAGATCTCCGTGGTGCTCTCCTCGATTACGCTATTCACTCGCCGCCGGAGCTGGTTCATCGGTGGCATCGCGCTGGGGGCTGTGGGCCTTCTGATCGCTGCTACAGCCTTCATGGTCTGAACGCAGTCCGGCACCGTCACCCACCTCTGCACAAACTGTGCCGGATGCGTCCGGGTGGGAAAGTCATGACGACCACGCTGCGCATAAGGCTGGCCAGACCCTTTCCCTTTTCACTGCTCGTGCGAAACAATATCAGTGAGGCAAGCTGAATGGGACAATCCCGCATCCTTGTAGGCGTCACCGGCGGAGTCGCGGCATACAAGGCCGCCGAGCTCGTCCGCGCCCTGCAACAACGCGGGGCCCAGGTCCGCGTTGGGATGACCCGCGCTGCGCAAGAGTTCGTGCAGCCGCTCACCTTCTCGTCGATCACGGGATACAAGACCATCACCACGATGTGGAGCGAAGGCGGTGAGTCCGCCACCGGTTTAGACGACGACGGCCTGATTGAGCACATCTCTATCGCGCAATGGCCAGATGCGATCGTCATCGTGCCTGCAACGGCGCACTTCCTGGCAAAGATGGCCGCCGGGCTGGCGGATGACTTCCTCTCCACCGCCCTGCTCGCGGCCACTATTCCGGTCGTAGTCGCGCCGGCCATGAACGTCAACATGTGGAACCACCTGGCGACCCAGGCAAACCTTCGTATCGTCCGTGAGCGCGGCGTCACCATTGTCGAGCCCGGGAGCGGGTATCTCGCCTGCGGAATGACCGGTTCGGGCCGTCTCGCTGAGATCGAATCTATTGTCACCGCGACGCTTGAGGCTGTCGCTTCGTCCGGTGTGGAGCATGACCTGCTGGGTGAAACAATCCTCATCACCGCCGGTGGCACCCGCGAGGCCATCGACCCCGTTCGATTCCTTGGGAATCGCTCCAGCGGCCGCATGGGATATGCGCTCGCAGAGGCGGCTCGGAGCCGCGGCGCGAACGTCATTTTGGTCAGTGCCGCCACAGCTCTTGCGGCTCCGGCCGGCTGCACGCTCGTGCCGGTTGTCTCTGCCGCACAGATGCACGCCGCCGTGATGGAGAACCTCACACAGGCAACTGTCGTCATCGGTGCAGCGGCAGTCGCCGACTTTCGGCCGGCGGCCGTATCACTCGAAAAGCTGCGTCGACAGGGCAAAATCGCGCTGGAGCTCGAGCCCACCGAAGACATCCTTGCCAAAGCAGCCCAGGGCCGCCGCCCGGGCACGGTGGTCGTCGCGTTCGCTGCTGAGACCATACCCAATGCAGCCCGTGCGCGCGAGAAGATGCGCGCCAAGGGCGCGGACGCCATTCTGCTGAACGACATCTCCGCAACGGAAACCGGTTTTGACTCCGGGCACAACGCTGGCGTATTTCTGACCGCCGACTCGGCGCTCGAACTTCCGGCAATGTCAAAGCAGGAGATGGCTGGACGCATTCTTGACCAGATCCATTCTCTGCGGGCACGTCAGCTGGTCCGCTAGCTGATCGAAACAAAACAAAGGCCGCCCTTTCGGACGGCCCTTCTCATTCTGTGAACTGTTTTGTTCTTGTACTTACCTGGAACTCCCGCAGCCTCAGCCGAGCGTGGGCATCGAGGTGTCCACGCCAGTGCGGATGCCGGTTGGCCAGCGTGCCGTGATTGTCTTCAGGCGGGTGTAGAAGCGCACGCCTTCCATGCCGTGGATGGCGTGGTCGCCGAACAGGGACCGTTTCCAGCCGCCGAAGCTGTTGAAGGCCATGGGCACTGGAATGGGAATGTTGATGCCGACCATACCGACCTGAACGTTGTTGGCGAAGGTGCGGGCGGTATCTCCATCGCGGGTAAAGATGGCAGTGCCATTGCCGAACTCGTGGTTGTTGATCAGATCAAGCGCGGTGGCGAAGTCCTTGGCACGGACGATACCGAGCACCGGTCCGAAGATCTCTTCCTGATAGATTTTCATCTCTGGCTTCAGGTGGTCGAAGAGGCAGGCTCCCAGGAAGAAGCCCTCTCCCTTGGGCAGCGCCGAACTGCGGCCATCGACCACCAGCTCGGCACCTTCGGTTTTGCCTTGGTCCAGGTAGCCGCGCACACGTTCCAGGTGCGCTCCGGTAACCAGCGGGCCCATCTCGGCGGCGGGGTCATTGCCCGCTGCGATCTTGAGTGCGTCGATGCGCGGGCGCAGCTTTTCGATCAACGCGTCGGCCGTCTTGTTGCCCACGGCCACGGCGACCGAAATCGCCATGCAGCGCTCGCCAGCTGAGCCGTAGGCCGCTCCGACCAGGGCGTCAGCGGCTTGGTCGAGATCGGCGTCGGGCATGACGATCATGTGGTTCTTGGCCCCGCCCAGTGCCTGGACGCGCTTATTGTGAGCGGTCCCGGTGCGGTACACGTACTCAGCAATGGGCGTGGACCCGACGAAACTGACTGCCGCGATGCCAGGGTGTTCCAGGATGCCGTCGACGGCTTCCTTATCGCCATGCAGAACGTTGAATACGCCATCCGGCAAGCCCGCCTGCTTGAGCATCTCGGCGATGAGTACCGCGGCGCTTGGATCGCGTTCGCTGGGCTTCAGCAGGAAGCAGTTGCCACAGGCGAGGGCGACGGGGAACATCCACATAGGAACCATCGCGGGGAAGTTGAACGGAGTAATCCCGGCAACGACTCCAAGGGGCTGGCGCATGGACCAGGAATCGACGTTTGTGCCGACCTGCTCGGAAAATTCGCCCTTGAGCAGATGGGGGATGCCGGTGGCGAACTCGACGACTTCGAGGCCACGGGTTGCTTCGCCGCGAGCGTCGGAGAGGACCTTGCCATGCTCAGCGGTGATGATCTGGGCGATCTCCTCCAGCCGCTGCTCGAAGATCTCGCGGAACCGGAAGAGGACGCGGGCTCGGCGCAAAGGAGGTTGCGCGGCCCAGCCGGGAAAGGCAGCCTGGGCGGCAGCTACGGCCGAATCGAGTTCGGCGCGGCTGGCGAGCGGAACCAGCGCCTGCACCTGGCCGGTCGCGGGGTTGTAGACCTTTGCCGTACGGCCGGAGGCGCCGGCAAGGGTACGACCATTGATCCAGTGTTCGATGGAGCGGAGCGAGTCGGTGGAGGAGGCTTGGGCGGTAGGCAGGACGGCTGTAGACATGGGTTTACCTCAACCACTCTAGATTAGTTCATCCGGCGGACGACGCGAAACTGGTCGAGCCTGTTATGGGCGGTTAACGGCTCGAATCGTCCGGACAGGTGCTGCTGTAATCTGGGCCGGTGCGGTCGATTGCAATCTTTGACGGTGGGGCGCAGCCCACGGCGCTGGGGCTCGGCTGCGCGGCGATGCTGGGCAGGAGCAGTCGGCGCGAGTCCCTGCGGGCGTTGGGCGCAGCCTGGGATGCGGGAATCACGCTCTACGATACGGCTCGGTCCTATGGGTACGGAGAATCGGAACGGTTGCTGGGCGAGTTCTTCGCGGGCGAGCGGCGCACGAGAGCCGTGATCTCGACCAAATTCGGGATTCTACCTGCGTCGCGCAACTGGAAGCAGCGCATCAAGCCGCTCGCGCAGTTGGCGGTAAAGGCGGTCCCGGCCTTGAGAGGCTTTGCGCGGCAGCAGGGCGCAGGACAATTGACCGCGGGCGTGTTCTCCGTGGATGAGTTGAAGGCCAGCCTGGAAACAAGCCTGCGTGAGCTGCGCACGGATTACGTGGATCTCTTGCTCATGCATGCAGCGCCATTGGGGGGCCTGGATAACTGTGAGCTGCTCGAGACGATGGAGCGGCTGGTGAAGTCAGGGAAGGTACGGATGGCGGGGATCTCGGGCGAGTCGGAGGTGATATCTGCGGCTTTTGCTCGAATGCCCACAGGGCTGCGGACGGCACAGTTCGCAATGAACGTGGGCGACCTGAAACTTGCGCCAGAAACGGAGCAGGCGGCCCGGCAGGGGTGGTTTCTGGTGGCGAACCATCCCTTTGGAGGCGCTGGGGGAGTGGCGGAGTTCGGCCGGAGAATCGACGCACTGCACCGGAATACGGCGCTGGATGCCGGCCTGCGCGAAAAGCTGAGACCGGATGCTGCACTGATGCCGGAGCTGGTCCTAAATCTGATTCTGAACGGCACCGGAGTGCACTCGGCGATCCCAGCGATGATGGACCCGCGCCATCTGGCGGCGAACGTCCAGGCGGTGGAGCAATGCCGCTTCAGCGAGCAGGAACTGGCGATGTTGCGAGGTCTATTTCTTCAGCCGGAAAGATCCCGGCCCCGTTAGTTCGGCGGTACAGGTTCGAGGTCTCTCTGGACACGACTGTGAGAGCGGCCGTAGGCGAAGTAGATAACCAGTCCGACGACAAGCCATACGATGAGCCGGATCCAGGTGGCCAGGGGCAGGGAGCACATCATCAGAAGGGCGAATGCAATTCCGAGAACCGGGGTGACCGGCATCCACGGCGCGCGGAAGGGGCGGGGAATTTCGGGGCTGCGCTTTCGGAGCACCCAGACGCCGGCGCTGACGATGATGAAGGCGAGCAGGGTTCCGATGCTGGTCATCTCGCCCAGTTTGTCGAGTGGTATGGTGGAAGCGAAGACAGCGACGACGATTCCAACCGTAAGCGACGAGATCCAGGGTGTGCGGAAGCGGGGGTGGACCTTTGAGAACATTTCCGGCAGCAGGCCATCGCGCGACATGGAGAAGAACACCCGGCTCTGGCCGAGCAGCATGACGATCATGGTGCTGGTGAGCCCACCGAGCGCGCCGACCTTGACCAGCAGCGAGCCCCAGCGGAAGCCAGTCGCGTCCATGCCGATCGCGAGTGAATCCGGAACGCCGAGATGCCGGTAATTGACCAGTCCGGTGAGCACCAGCCCGACGAGAATATAGAGGACGGTGCAAAGGGCAAGCGATCCGAGGATGCCAATGGGCATGTCCCGTTTAGGATTTTTGGATTCCTGTGCGGCAGTGGAGACTGCGTCGAATCCGATGTAGGCGAAGAAGATGACGGCGGCTCCTCGGGCGACGCCGGACCAGCCGAAGTCGCCGAAGTGGCCCAGGTTGGGCGGCACGAACGGGTGCCAGTTGGCCTTGAGCAGTTCGGGGTGAGTGGAAAGGGTATACCCGCCAACTGCGATGAAGACAAGCAGCACTGCCACCTTGACCACCACGATGAAGCTGTTGAAGTTGGCCGACTCCTTGATGCCGATGATCAGAACCGTGGTGGCGAACATGATGCCGAGGAAGGCGACCAGGTTGAAGACGCCGTGCTGCTGAGGCAGCGACATGGGATCGATGCCCGCCATCACGAGCTTGTCTTTGAGCGCGGTGTTGAGGAGCTCCCAGTGGCCGTGCCACATTACGAAGGTTGAACCGGGGACACCCGCGAGGGACGGAGGGAGACGCAGCCCGAAATCCTGCCCGAGCGAGAGGACGTAACCGCTCCAGCCGGAGCAAACGGTAGCTGCACCAAAGGCGTATTCGAGGACCAGGTCCCAGCCGATGATCCAGGCAAAGATTTCGCCGAGGGTGGCGTAGCCGTAGGTGTAAGCGGAGCCAGCCACCGGAATCATGGCGGCGAACTCCGCATAGCAAAGCCCTGCGAAGACGCAGCAGATAGCCGCAACAATGAAGGTAAAGACCACTCCCGGACCGGAGTATTCCGCAGCCACCTGGCCGGTCAGCACGAAGATGCCGGTGCCAATAATTGCGCCAATACCGAGGGTTACGAGATTGGTAGCTCCAAGAGAGCGGCGGAGAGTGTGGGCGCCGGTTTCTTCGGACTCGGCAAGGATGGTGTCGAGCCGCTTCGTTTTCAGCAGATTTGCCATTCGCTCCGGAGTCTCCCTTTCAACGGTCGCTTGCCTCAGCGAGCTGAGGTTTCCTGTTGCGGGCCCGTTGTTGGAGGACCCGGCTTGCGCCACAGCAGATAGACCGGTACCCCGAGTAGAACGATCGCGAGGCCTGGCCAAGTGTACTGGGGTTTGTACCGCAAGAGTACAACACAAATCCATGCGGCCATGACGATGTAGAGACCGGGCAGAATGGGATATCCCAGGGCGCGATACGGGCGGGGTGCATCGGGCTGGGTTCTGCGCAGGACGAAGAGTCCGAAGATCGTGAGGATGTAGAAGATGAGGACGGCGAAGATGACGTAATCGAGCAACTGGCCGTAGCTCCCCGAGAGGCAGAGCAGGCAGGTCCAGCCGCACTGCACCCAGAGGGAGTTAACCGGCACCTGAGTGCGTGGGCTGAGCTGCCCTACGGACTGGAAGAAGAGCCCATCCCGGCTCATCGCGTAGTAGACCCGTGCTCCGGCCAGCAACATTCCGTTGACGCAGCCGAAAGTTGAAATGAGGATGGCGGCAGCCATGAGCTTGGCGCCGACGGTTCCGAACGCCACTTCCATAACCGAGGTGGCGACCCGGTCCTGATAGGCTCCCGTGATTCCATGGAGCAGAACCGGAGATAACGGCGGAGGGCAGCCTGAGCCGATACATGGTTCGACGACGGGGAGTGCCAAGGGAAGGACGGTCAGGTATACGAAGTTGCAGGCAATGTACAGGAGCAGAACGACGCCGGTACCGAGAGCGAGCGAGAGCGGGAGGTTGCGGCGCGGATTGCGCACTTCTCCGGCGGTGAAAGTGACATTGTTCCATGCGTCCGCGCTGAAGAGGCTGCCGACCTGGGCGATGGCAAGCACCGTGAAGAGGCCAACGTAGGCGACTGGGCCGCCCACGCCGACCTGAATGGGATGAGGTCTGTGAGAGCCCAACCAGAAATTGTGCCAGGCTGTGCCGAAGTTGGCCTCGAGCGCGACGGCATTTTTCGCCACAAAGCCGACCAGCACGACTGCAATCAACGCAAGGACCTTCGCGCTGGTGAAGATGTTCTGGATGGTGGCGCCGAACTGGATGCCGAAGGTGTTGGCGAGAGTAAGGAAGACAATGACAAGGATGGCTGCGAGGTTTGCAGTGTTGAGGCCGATCTCCATGTTGCCCAGGACCATGGGCCCGACGGGCAGAGCGGGCACATGGGCAATGTGCAGCAGCCAGTGATCCGCGGAGACAGAGGGGAAGAACACGCCAAGGAATTTGCCGAATGCGACGCCGACCGCGGCGATAGTGCCGGTCTGAATAACCAGGAACAGCGTCCAGCCGTAGAGAAATCCCCAGAGGGGACCGAGTGCCTCGCGGAGATAGACGTACTGGCCGCCGGCGCGCGGCATCATGGCGGCGAGTTCGCCATAACTGAGCGCACCAATGACAGTCATAACAGCGGTGACGAGCCACGCGGCCATGAGCAGGACGGGGGAGCCGAGGGTGCGGCCCATATCGGCCGAGACGATGAAAATGCCGGAGCCGACCATCGAGCCCATGACAATGGCTGTCGCGGAGAAAAGGCCCAGGCCGCGGACGAAGCCGGCTTCGGAGGGAATGCCTGCGGTGGAGGGTTCGGCAAGGGACATCGACGGGCTCGCGGGAACGGTTGCTTTGTTCTACCGCAGAATGTCGAGAAAGTCCCGCGCTATGTTGAGACCGGACTCACGGGGCGAGAGCAGGACGGAGATGATGGCGCAGGAATCGGCTCCTGCATCGAGTACGCTGCGGGCGTTCTCGCGGGTGATACCGCCGATGGCGACGAGCGGCTTGCGAGTGAGCTGACGTGCGAGGCGAACGCCTTCCAGGCCGACGACGGGGTCGGGATTGAGCTTGGTTCCTGTGGCGAAGACCGGACCGATGGCGATGTAGTCCACGGGGCTTTCATCCGCTGCCTGCAACTGCTCCCGGTTGTGGGTGGAGAGGCCGAGTATGCGGCCGGGCCCCAGGACCGTTCGGGTGTCCTGGGGTGACAGGTCGGTTTGGCCGACATGTACGCCGTCGGCGTTCGCGAGGACCGCGAGGTCGGGGCGGTCGTTGAGGATGAGGCGGCAGGAGGTGCCGGAAATGACATCGCGAAGGGCGGACGCGGCATAAAGGATCTGTTGCGGCGCGGCAGTCTTATCGCGGTACTGGAGCAGTTGGACGCCGGCCTCGACCAGCTCGGAGGCAAACTCGGTTACGGAAATACCGCGCGCGGCGAGCAGGCCGGCATCGACGATGGCATAGAGCCGGGGAATCATGCCTCGTTCTGCTTGGCGAAAAAGCGCTCCATGAATTTCGTGTCGAACTGACCGTCGCGAAACTCTGGGTCGGCGAAGATGCGCTGATGGAGCGGGATGGAGGTGTGGATGCCCTGGACGATGAATTGCGAAAGCGCTCGCTGCATCCGGTCCATCGCCTCCTCGCGGTCCGTGCCGTGACAGATGAGCTTTGCAATCAGAGAGTCGTAATAGGGCGGGACAACGCCCTCGGCGTACTGCGCCGTATCCACGCGGACGCCATTGCCGCCCGGGACGTTGAATGCGGTGATCTTGCCCGCGCTGGGTGTGAACTTCTCGGGGTGCTCGGCATTGATGCGGCACTCGATCGCGTGGCCGTTGATAGCGACCGGTTTGGTGATAATGCTTGAGAGCCTTTCGCCGGCGGCGATTCGGAGCTGTGCTTTGACGAGGTCGATTCCGGTGACCATCTCGGTGACGCAGTGCTCGACCTGGATCCGAGTGTTCATCTCGATGAAGTAGATCTTGCCGTCTTCATCCATGAGGAACTCGATTGTGCCCGCGCCCCAGTAGCCGACCTCCTTCAGGCAGCGCTGAATTGTGTGGCCGAGTTCGGCACGGAGCTTGGGAGTGATCTGCAGGCTGGGAGCTTCTTCGATGAGTTTTTGGTGCCGACGCTGGATGGAGCACTCACGCTCGCCGAGGCTGAGGACCTCGCCGTGCTCGTCGGCAAGCACCTGAAATTCAATGTGGCGCGGGCGTTCGATGAACTTCTCCATGTAGAGATCGCCGTTGCCAAAGGCGCCGGCGGCCTCGCTGGAAGCCTGCTGAAACATCCCGGGGAGCTCGTCAGGGGTGCGGCAGATACGCATGCCACGGCCGCCACCACCCGCGGCAGCTTTGAGGATGACGGGATAGCCGACGCTGGCGGCCCAATCCAGAGCTTCGGCGTCGGTGGCGATGATGCCATCCGAGCCGGGGAGGATGGGCACTTTGGCCTTCTTCATGGTCTGGCGCGCCGTGGACTTTTCGCCCATCATGCGAGTGACTTCCGGAGGCGGTCCGATGAACTTGATGTTGGAGGCGCGGCAGACCTCGGCGAAGTTGGCGTTTTCGCTGAGCAGGCCGTATCCGGGATGGATGGCATCGACGTCTGCGATCTCCGCGGCGGAGATGACGGCAGGCACGTTGAGGTAGGAGTCGGCGGAGCGCGGCGGCCCGATGCAGATGGCCTCATCGGCGAACTTGACGTGGAGGCTGTGGCGGTCGGCCTCACTATAGACGGCGACGGTGCGGATGCCCATCTCACGGCACGCGGAGATCACGCGCAGTGCGATTTCGCCACGATTTGCAATCAGAACCTTACGAAACATGCATCTCCTGATCTTCTATGGACCGGCCGGCGCTTGCGAAGCGGGTGGAAAGGAAGCCTCCGCTTACCGCGGCTTTATAACAAACAGCGGCTGTCCGTACTCAACCGGCTGACCGCTGCTGGCGATTCTCTTCACGATTTCGCCGGCGACGTCGCTTTCGATCTCGTTCATCAGCTTCATCGCCTCCACGATGCAGAGGACCTGCCCGACCTCGACCTGATCTCCGACTTTGACGAAGGGCGAGGCGCCGGGCGAGGGCGATTCGTAGAATGTGCCGACGATGGGAGATTTGACCTGGTGGAGTCCTTCGTCCGAATCAACGGCCGGCGCAGCGGGAGCAGCACCTGCGGCCTGCACGGGCGGAGCCGCCTGAAGGGAAGCTCCAGCCGAACCGAGCAAAGCGGCCAAGTGGGCCGGATCGGGTGCGGCGGCAGCGACATTCGCGCCCATGAACTTGATGCGCACCTTGAGGTCATCGCGTTCCATATCGAACTCGGCAATGCCGTTGCTCTTCAGGAACTCAACCAGTTCGCGCAACTCCTGCAGTTTGTTCTGGTCCATCATCACTCTTCCCGCGCTCCCGACGATCCGCCGGGGCGCATTGAGACTCAGCTACAACTCGATCCATGCCCGGGTGCACGGTGTCAGGATCTGGGCCCCGGTTTGAGTCACCAGAACCATATCCTCGATTCGAACACCGAACTTGCCTGGCAGATAAACGCCGGGTTCAATTGTAACTACCATTCCCGGTTCAAGCTTCTGGGTCTGTCTGGCTGCGAGCCGCGGACCCTCATGAATTTCCAGTCCGACGCCGTGCCCGGTGGAGTGGGTGAACCATTTGTCGAGCCGGGCGCGGCGCAATACCGAGCGCGCGGCCTCATCCACATCGCCGCCGGTGGCGCCCGGGCGCACTGCGGCAACGCCGGCCTCCTGCGCTTCCAGAACCGCCTCGTAGACGCGCCGCTCTTCTGCAGTTGCGCGGCCCAGATGGACGGTACGAGTCATGTCCGAGCAATAACCGTCCAAGACAACACCGAAGTCGAGCGTCACAAAGCCGCGACGGGGAAGCCGGGCGGAACTGGCACGTCCGTGCGGAAGGGCGGATCGTGGCCCGCTCGCGACGATGCTGGGAAAGGACATCTCGGTCGCCCCGGCTACGCGGGCGTTGTATTCCAAGGCCAGAGCAACCTCGGCTTCCGAGGCTTCCGGGACAATGTGATCGAAAATGGTGTCAAAGAGCCGGCAACCGAGGGCTGCCGCGGCACGCATTCTGGATATCTCCTGCTTGTCCTTGACCCAGCGCAATGTGGAGACCAAAGATCCTACTGGCGCGAAGAAGCTGCGGCGCAGCTTGCCTGGGAGGGCGGCCTGCATCTGCTTGAGCGCGGCCACAGTGGTGTTGCCATCGTCAAAGCCGCAACGCCGGATACGGGATTTCGCCGCCCACTCAGACCCGGCTACGGCTGCGGCTTTGGGTGCAATGACGACCTTGACGCCGCGTGCCTCCAATTTGGCTTGAGCGGTGTAGCGGCCATCCGTGACCAGGACGGGGCTGAGGCGGGAGGAAGCGGGAAGTACCAGGGCGGCGTTCGATCCAGTGAAGCCGCACAGCCAGCGAACATCTGGCAAGTGAGTTATCAGCAGAGCATCGACACCTGCTTTTCGTGCTGCGGCAATGGCCTGCTGTCGTCGTGCGTTCTCGCTCACTCGATCATTCTATCCAAGCGGGACAACAGCTACATACGGCTGTTGTACCCGGTATGATGGACTATGGCCGGAAGTATCGCCGAAGAGCCTTTGACGGAGCAGCAAAGAGGATTGTCGCGGCGAAAGTTCGTTGTCCGTGCTTCGATGGCTGCGGCTGGCGCGCTTGCGCTGTATTCGGCCGAGATCTCGCGCCATGAACTGAGCGTGGTGACTCGCAGTCTAGCCATTCGTGAGCTACCGCCGGCTTTTCAAGGATTCCGGATCGTCCAGATCAGCGACATCCACTTCGACGAGTACACGGAGCCCTGGTTCCTGAGGCGCGTGATCCGCCACATTAACTCGCTTGCGCCTGATCTGGTGCTGATGACAGGAGACTTTATCAGCTTTGCTCCGCTGCCGCGCCGGTTTGCGGAGTACGCCTTTCACCGTTGCACCGAGTTGCTGCACGAGATCGCCTGCCCGAGCCGGTTTGCGGCCATGGGGAATCACGACTCCTTCCTGGGCGCCCCGGAGATGAAGCCGGTGTTTGAGGCCGTTAGTATTCCATTGCTGGTCAATGAGCACGTACCGCTCGAGCGCAACGGACAGCGGCTGTGGCTATGTGCCACCCACGATCCAGTGACGCACGTGCCTGATCTGGAGGCCACGATTCCGAGCAATCCGGATGGCCCCGTGCTGTTGATGTGCCATGGACCGGATTATGCCGATACCCTGCTGGCACATCCGCGCGGACGGCTGGTGGATGCAATGTTTTCCGGGCATACGCATGGCGGCCAGGTCCGAATTCCGTTGCTGCCGCCGATGCATCTGCCTGAGGGGGGACGCAAGTATGTGGAGGGGGCGTACCAGTTGGGGCGGATGCAGTTGTATGTGAACCGCGGAATTGGCGCGGTGGGATTGCCTTTGCGGCTGAACTGCCCGCCGGAGATTACGCTGTTTACGCTGGAACGCGCGTAAGGCTACCGAGCCCTGCCCGCCGGCTTCTTCTGTTTGGGTACGACCGCGATCGGGGCTTTGGCTTTGACTCCGCTCATCTGCACCATCCAGGTATCGAGCAGGCTGCGTTTGAAGCGCCACCGATTGCCAAGCTTAAAGGCCGGAATGAAACCCTCCGAGGCATAGCGATACAGGGTGTCCCCGCTTATGCCCAGATACTCGGCTGCCTGCCGGATATCCATCACCTCGCGCACCATCTGCTGGACTACAGCCGCCATGAAGAACACTCCTGAAGAACCAAGGTAAGCCGAAGAAAACGGCAAGAGAGCCGGTGTCCTCTTTGTATCTCCCGGAGCGCAGGATGGACAAGAGAATTGCGGTGGCAATCGAGCGAGCTTGCTACTAACTCACTGATAAATAACAACGGCGGCAACTCTGTTTGAGCTGCCGCCGCTGGAGATGGAGCGCAAACCCGCCCGCTTACTTGGAGGGCTGCAGACTCTTGATCACGTCGAAGATGTCCTCTCCGACGGTGCGTGTCTTGGCGATTGCATCGGCGATGGAGATGTTGGTGATCTGGTTCCCCTTGAGCACGACCAACTGGCCAAACTTCCCGGCGTGCACGAGGTCAATGGCGGCTATTCCGTACCGAGTCGCAAGCATGCGGTCGTACGCAGTGGGCGTGCCGCCACGCTGGGTGTGGCCGAGGTTTACGGAGCGAGTCTCGTAACCGGTGCGCTTTTCGATCTCCTCCGCGAGCGCCTGGCCGATGCCGCTGAGGCGAGCGTGGCCGAACGCGTCCTTCTTTTCGCCCACGGTGAGCTGCCCTTCGACGTGCGGAAGCCGTGCTCCCTCTGCTACCACGACGATCGCGAACCGCTTACCGGTCTCCCAACGGGCCTTCACCAGGCGGACGACGTCGTCCAGATCAATTTCCTTTTCGGGCGCGAGGATGACATCGGCGCCGCCGGCGATTCCGGCCGTTACCGCGATCCAGCCGGCGTCGCGTCCCATGACTTCGACGACCTGCACACGGCTGTGGGATTCGGTGGTGGAGTGCAGGCGATCGACGGCCTCGGTTGCAATCGAGACGGCGGTATCGAATCCAAAGCAGGCATCGGTGCCGCTGAGATCGTTGTCAATGGTCTTGGGTACACCGACAACCGGAATGCCGCGCTTGACCAACTCCACCGAGATGGACTGGGTGTCGTCGCCGCCCAGGGCAATGAGTGCATCGAGCTTCTGCTCCTGCAGACTCTTGAGGCACTTCTCAAAGCCGCCCTCGATTTTTTTGATGTTGGTACGTGAGGAGCGCAGGATCGTCCCGCCCAACTGCAGGATTCCACTGGTGGTCTTGAGGTCCAGGGGCATGGTGCGATTTTCCAGAACGCCCTTCCAACCCTCGAGAAAGCCAACGAACTCATCGTTGTAGTGGAGTACTCCTTTGCGCACCGCAGCGCGGATGACCGCATTGAGGCCGGGGCAGTCCCCTCCTCCTGTCAACATCCCAATTCGCATTCCGAATCCCTTTCGATCAGAAATCTTCCATTCGAATGATACCGCGCCTGCCTGCGCGACCGTTGATGGAAGGTTGGCTGGACGGCGGTCGCATCTTATGCCGCATGGCCAGCTATATCTCCGGGGGCATCCCCATCGGCATCGATCAGCGGGAGCCAGCGGTGGCTGGAAGGCATCCGGCGATCCTGCTGCTGCATGGATCCGGGGGCAACGTGAGCTTCTGGTTCAGCCGAATCGCGCCACAACTGGCGCGGCTGAATCTTGGGCTCTATGCGCCGCACTATTTCAATCGCACAAAGACGGATCGAGCGGATTTGAAGACGATCTTGGATGGCTATCACTTTCCCGCGTGGCAGAGCGCGGTTGGAGATGCAATCGCCTATGTGCGCAGTCGACCCTTTGTCGATCCAGACCGGGTGGCGCTGTTGGGTATATCCCTGGGCGGCTTCCTAGCGCTGTCCTATGCAGCGAATGCAGACGCGCGGCTTCGGGCGGTGGTGGAGATCTCGGCGGGGATCCCGGAGGATTCCATCGCAGCGGTGAAGCCAAACTTTCCGGCGACGCTGATCGTGCACGGGGACGGAGACACCGTAGTGCCCGTGAGCATGGCTTACCAACTGAAGCAGTTGTTTACGAGGCAGCACATCCCGCATCACACGGTGATCCTGCCAGGACAGGGCCACTGGTTCGATCCGCCGGCACAACTCCAGATTTTGATGGCCATAGCGGGCTTCTTGGCCGCCCATCTGTAGGTGCTGAGAAGGGACCCGTCTGGGCAACTCTCGTGCTGCTGAGTGCGTGCTAGGCTGAGGCCGTGAGCACCCTTTTCACCTCCGCGCCGGAGCCTCCGAAAAAGGCGGGCGGACCGCGGTGGCGGATCGTCTTCCGACGGCGCGCTCGCCCCGCTTACCCCACTCGCAGTATGGCAGTGGGGGCGACGTACATTGTCCTGCTGGCGCTGTCCGCAGTGTTCGGATCGTTGTGCGGGCTCACGCTCATCTACTCGGTGGATCTGCCTCAGATCAACGACCTGGAGAGCTACCGGCCGAGCACCACAACGGAGCTTCTGGATGTCCACGGGCGGAACTTTGGCTCATTCGCCCTGGAACGGCGGGTGGTGCTGTCGTATAGCGAGTTTCCGCCGATGCTTCGCGAGGCGCTGATCTCGATCGAGGACAAGACCTTCGAACGCAACTGGGGAGTGAACCTGGTGCGCGCAGTGGGTGCGGCGTGGCGTGACCTGCACTCGCGCAGCCGTGCGCAGGGCTCGTCCACGATTACCATGCAGCTCGCGCGCAACCTGTTCCTGTCGAACGAAAAGACCTATGGGCGCAAGTTCCAGGAGATCCTGCTCTCCGTTCAAATTGAACGCGTGTTTACAAAAGAGCAGATATTCCAGATGTACGCCAACCAAATCTATCTGGGGCGGGGCACCTACGGGTTCGAGGCGGCGTCGGAGTACTACTTCAGCAAACATGTTCGCGAACTCACATTACCGGAGGCCGCACTGCTCGCGGCGCTCCCCAAAGGAGCTGAGTACTACTCTCCGGTGACCCATCCTGAGCGAGCACTGCGACGGCGCAATCTGGTGCTGTCCGAGATGCTTCAGGACGGCAAGATTACGGCGCAGCAGGAGCAGGAGGCAGCCGCGACTCCGCTGGGTCTTCATATCGAACCGCCGCCGAATTCGGTAGCGCCTTACTTCGTGGAAGAGGTTCGGCGCCAGTTGGAGAAGCAGTATGGCGCCGAGGCCGTCCACGGCGGCGGGTTGAAGGTGTACACGACCCTCGACCTTGATCTGCAGATTGTCGCCAATCGAGCCATTCTGAACGGAACGGCAGCATACGAGCGGCGGCATGGCTGGAAGGGACATCTGCAAAATGTGCTTGCCTCCGGAGGCGATCTGGATCGATACGAGCACCCGGACTGGGGGCAGGCTATTGTTCCCAATGGTTACTATCACGCCCTCGTGGAGGAGGTCTCGCCCGCCCGCGTGGTGTTGAAGATCGGACGTGTGCGGGCGGTGATGGGTCCCTCGAACTGGAAGTGGACCCAGCAGACGGCCGCGACCCGCTTCCTTGCAGCAGGCGACGTGGTGTACGTGAAGCTTGGCGAAGCGAACGCGGACGGCTGGATGCGTGCGGAGCTGGAACAGGATTCGGGTGCGCAGGCCTCCATGATGGCGGTGGACAATGCGAGTGGTGAGGTTCTTGCTATGGTGGGCGGCAGGGATTTCGCACTGTCGCAGTTCAACCGCGCGACACAATCGCAGCGCGAGGTTGGGTCTTCGTTCAAACCATACGTGTACACGACCGCCATCGAAGCAGGTGCGCAGCCGAGCGACATCATCGTGGACGGACCGGTGAGTTTCTATACACCCAACGGCCCCTATACCCCGCATAACTATGAAGGAGACTACAAGGGCGCAATGACGCTGCTGCAGGCGTTCGCCGAGTCGCGCAATATTCCGGCGCTGAAGCTTGCTGACAAGGTGGGAATCCGGAAGGTGATTGAGACGGCACACCGGTTTGGAGTGACTAGCAACATCCCAGCATTTCTCCCGGTTGCGATTGGCGCGGCGGATATCACGCTATACGAACAGGTGCAGTCGTTCAGCGTCTTTCCCAACGACGGGATACGGATTCAACCGCACTATATCCGGCGGGTTGTGCAGGCGAGCGGCATGCCTCTGGAGCAGCCACCAGCAGCTGTGAGCAATGTCATCTCGGTGGAGACAGCACGCACCATGATGCAGCTGCTTGAGGCGGTAACTCGGATGGGTACGGGCGCAGCGGCGGCCCAGTTGAAGCACCCGCTGGGGGGTAAGACGGGCACGACGAATGACTATACCGATGCGTGGTTCCTCGGCTTTTCGCCTTCCGTGACGTGCGGGACGTGGGTCGGCTTCGACAATCGTCAGTCACTTGGTGAAAAGGAGACCGGGGCGAGGGCAGCCTTGCCCATCTGGATGGAGTTCATGCGTGCGGCGATTGCGAATAAGCCTGACGAAAAGTTTCCGGAGGCGAATGCACCCAAGAAGCAGCTCGCGGTTCCTGACACACCGCAAGTCCAGCCGGAGTCGGGCGCGCCCGCAGCCGAGGATTCCGACCAGGAGCCGGTGCCGACCCCGGCGCTGAAGCAATAGCTCTAGAGCTCGAGTTGCATCGCGCGACAGAGGTCGAAGTACCTGCGGGCGCGCAGAACGTCCTGCCGAATCTGCGCGAGCAGCGCGTCCGGGGAAGGGAAGCGCTGCTCGCCCCGCAATCTCTGCAGAAAAGAGAGCCGGAGTGGAGTTTGCTCGCTCAGTGAAATTGGCTGGAAGTTGAGCAAATGGGACTCTACGGCGAATGAATCTGCTCCGAAGGTCGGCCGATTTCCCACGTTGGTGACTGCTTCGAAGGTCTGCGCGTCTGGGCCATCGCTGACGCGCAGTGTACTGATGTAGACGCCGTTTTGCGGGAGCAGCTCCGCGTACGGCGCGAGGTTGATGGTCGGAACGGTGTAGCGGGTGCCGTAACCGCGGCCCTGAGCAGGCCTCGAAACGATGGAAAAAGGGCGGCCCAGAAGGGCTCGTGCCGCGCTTACATTTCCGATCTCCAGGAGCGCGCGAATGCGGCTCGAAGAAACGGGTTCGCCGCGCAGTGTCCGCGGAGCATAGGCAACGGTCTGGAATCCGAGTTCACGGCCCAGCCCGGCGAGACTGTTGATATCTGCCTCGGCGTGGTATCCGAAGCGGAAGTTATCGCCCTCGTGAATTTCGGTGATGTGAACGCCCCCTACAAGGATGTTGGCTGCGAAGTCTCGTGCAGAGGTGTGGCACAGCTCCTGGGTAAACGGCAGCACCAGGGTGGCGTCCAAGCCGGTCTCTGCCAGCAGCTCCAGCTTGCACTGGGTGGGCGTCAGCAGCCGGGTCGAGATCTCAGGACGCAGAACTCGACCAGGGTGCGGGTCAAAGGTAATGGCAATTGAGGTTCCACCGAGGAAGCGTGCGCGGTCGATGACTTCAGCGATCACAAATCGATGCCCGAGGTGCACTCCGTCGAAGTTGCCTATGGTTGCGACGACGGGAGCGCCGGCTGGCGGGAGCTCTGAGAGGTGGCGATAGATATGCACGGTCGTCGGTCCTCCCCTCAGGCGATCTCAAAGGTTAACTGCAGTCCATCATGCGCAAGACGAATGTGCGGGGGCAGGACGGCGTTCGTCGCATCGTGATCCAGATCATGCGACATGTGAGTGAAGAACGCACGCTTGGGCTTGAGCTTCTCCACCAGCGCGATGGAGTTCTCGAGCGTGGAATGGGTGGGGTGAGGCTGGCGCCGTAGAGCATCGAGGATGAGCAGGTCGAGGTCTGCTAAAAGCGGAAGACTCTCCTCGGGGATGCCGCTGATGTCGGTGAGGTAGGCTGCAGCGCCGAACCTGTATCCGGTGATGATTTCGGTGCCGTGTTGCACCGGAACGCGCTGGAACTGCGCGCCGAAGAGATCGATCGTTTGGCCGGAAACATCCGGAATACGATTCAGCACGACACGGGCACTGGTCGGATATCTGTTGAGATTCCGGAAGGTGTAATCGAACACGCGTTCGATGGTCTCGGCGGTGGCGGCATCGGCGTAGAGCGGCACCGGCTCGGCATGACCAAACGTCAACGGCCTGAGGTCATCCATGCCGAGGATGTGGTCTGCGTGACCGTGGGTGTAGAGCACGGCATCGACACTGCTCAAGCGTTCGCGGATTGCTTGAGCATGAAAATCCGGTCCGGTGTCGATCAGGACGTTCCGGTTGTCATAAGCGATCCAGACGGAAGGTCGTGTCCGGCGGTTGCGTGGGTTTCCGTCCGGGGATACGGCTGAGACACATATAGCGCAAGCGCAACCGAGCGTTGGAACGCCCATAGAGGTGCCACTACCCAGAAAGGTAAGAGTCGCTAGCATTCAGCCCTAACGCACAATCTTTGGGCCGGGAACTCCACCCGGAACGGGCGGGCTGCCCGGACCTTGGGGACGGCTTGCGGCCGAACGCGCAAGCGCTTGGGTCACTTCCAAAAAGCCCATGCGCAGTTCGAACAGTGCACTGTCCAGCAGCTTCGATTCGTCGCCGGTCAGATTGTTCTTCGTCTTCTCCGCCAGGATAGATAGCATGTCGATGCTCTGCCGCGCCCCCATGAGATCAACGCGCGGCTGCTCCCCCTCCTTAGTGACGCCGCCCAACTGGAGAAGGGCGGTCATGTAGATGGATTGCACGATCTGATCAAAGCTCATCTGGGGCGGCCGCTCCATACCCGGGTTGGCGGCGCGCACGGCTGTTTCCAGTCGATCGGAGGTTTGCTGGTAGGCCGTATTCACCTGTTCCATCTCCTGCGCGGTCGGCACCGGGGGCATGTCGCCTGCCAACTCGTCCTCAGCAGGTTGTTCCGGAACGGACGATTTCGCGGCTTCCGCACTGGGCGGCGGGACAGATTCGGCTTCGCTCTCGCGCTCCTGGGAGGGATCGGCGTCCTCACGAGGCGTGCCATCCATTGCGAATTTGCGACGATCGGTTACAACGAAGGGTTTATTCTGCTCGGACATTTCTCTCACTCTCTCATCAAATTCAGTTCTCGCTTTGGACGGCGGGGGTGTACGGCAATGGCACCGGCAGCGCCGTTCCTCCGGGATAGGTCAGCGGCTGTTTGCGCTCCAATGCTTCCCGCCCCACGTAGCCCAGAGCCAGAGAGACGTTCCCGGTCCTGAGAGGAATAGCAGCCACGCTGGTCAGCTCTCCGGCGGTTTTTGATTCGGCATGGAGCGCGGTCCCTACGGGGGGGGCCGAGCCGCTCAATATAAACCCGGAGAATGTCCGATGCAGGTTGCCGCGGGAGCGAATCCGCTCCACAATCTCCTGGCCGAGGTAACACCCCTTCGAGAAATGCAGTGCGCGCGACTGGCCGTCGGCAAAAGCAGTTTCCTGTGGCAGGTCGTGTGCCTTGTCCTGGTCGCGGATATCGACACCGTACTTCGGCGTTCCCTCCAGGATTCGGAGGCATTCGAGCGCCTCCGGGGCCAGCCATGTGCAGTTCGCTTCCACGGTGGCCAGCAGGCGCTCACCTGAATCGGCAGCGGTCCAGAGCTCAAATCGATCTACCAACGGACTATAGGCTCGAACGACCGTAATCTGCGATCCAGTCCACGAAGCCGTCTTCATCGACAGTGGCTCGCTCGGGGCGGGCAGGCCCATCGCTTCGATCACGGAAGCGGCTCCTGGGCCGGCAATCAGGATGCCGAAATGCTCGGATGTGATGTCCTTGAGCTCCACGTCATCCATGATGATGAAGTGGTCCAGATGAGCCATCAAGGTGGAGAGTTCGCTCCGAGAGGTCTCGATCAGTAGAGCATTCGGATCGTCGGCGGGGGCGAAGACATTTGCGATGCCTCGGATGCGCCCCTGGGCATTCAGAGCGAAGTTATAGCACCCTTGGCCGGGAGTCAGAGCCTCGATGGAATTAGTTACCATTCCGTTCAGCCAGCGCACACGGTCCGAACCCGTGACCCGTATCCACCCGATGCTGTCGAGTGTGCAAAAGCCCGCACCGGTCAGCAGCTCGGTGAGCTGTTGCGGGAGAGAGGCCTGGGTTTGGAGCACCGTATCCATTTCGGAACAAACGAAAAACTGCGTACACTGTCGATTATAGCGGCGCGTCGCATGAGGCCGCGGAGGGTCCCGGTTGTCGTTTCTAAAGCGTCGCGAACGTTCGCTCAATTCCTCCTGGTTTCGCTGGACGCTTCGCGCCCCCGCTGCGTCTCTGCTGCTTGTCGCGCTTTCGGTTGCGTCTATGGGCCAGCCGCCGGCGGAGACGGCCGACAAGCCTCATGCGCCGCTCACAAAGCAACAGGCCGACGAGCTCTTCCGGTCGGTCGACGAAATCCTGAAGTTCGCCAGTTCCGATACCGGGCTGCCGATCCAACGCAGTGTTAAGCGCAAGCTTGTCACACGCGACGAGGTGAACAAGTATCTTCGAGACAAATTTAACGAGGACGAGGGTGCAAAGCGCCTCGCCCGGTCCGAGATTGTGCTCAAGAAGTTCGGCCTGCTTGATCGGGAATTTCAGCTTCGGCCCTTTATGATTTCGCTGTTGACGGAGCAGGTGGCTGGTTTCTATGACGACAAGACCAAGACCGTAAACCTGCTGGACTGGATTGAGCCAGAAGACCAGAAGCCTGTGCTAGCCCATGAGCTGACCCATGCGCTGCAGGACCAGAAGGTTGGGCTCACAAAATGGTCTGTGGTCGGACCCGAGGATGTGGCGAAGAATGTTCAGGACGACAATCTGCACATCCAGACCGATGAGGGCAGTACGGCACGGGATGCAGTTGCCGAGGGGCAGGCCATGGTCGTTTATCTGGATTACAACCTTCGTCCCAGCGGACGCACACTTGCATCCTCGCCCGAGATCCTGAATCGGCTGAAGGATACGGTTTCAGATACCAGCAACTCACCGATTCTGGCACGCGCGCCGCTGCTGCTGCAGAAGTCGCTACTGTTTCCGTACAGCGAGGGCGTGGTTTTCGAAGATGCATTGCTTGTGAAGGGCGGCAAGGAGACGGCATTTACGCAGGCTTTGACGAGGCCGCCGTCCTCCACGTTTGAGATTCTCCACCCGGCTGCTTTCTTGTCGCATATTCCGGTTCCTGTGCTGCGATTGCCTGACATACACCCTTTGCTCGAATCCGACTACGTGCCCTACGACGTAGGCGTGATGGGTGAATTCGACGTTCAAATTATCACCGAGCTGTTTGGCGGCCCGCAAATTGCGGATGCGCTCACCCCGGAGTGGCGCGGCGGCATTTATTACGCGGCCCAGCGCAAAGCGGCGGTAACACCAGAGCAGCGGAGCTCCACGGCATCGATTGGCTTGCTGTACGAGTCGCAATGGCGCAATGAGGATTCGGCTCGTTCCTTCGGCCATGTCTACGAGGAGCAGCTTTCGAGGAAGTACTCCGGGCTGGCGCGGCGCCAGAAAGACGAGGCCGATGATACAGAGCGGATTTACAGCACCAGCGAAGGCGATGTGCTTCTCTGCGTGTCGGGCGTAAATGTGTTTATCAGCGAGGGATTTCCGCTTCCCCTGGCCCGCAAGCTGCGCGACAGCATCGTGGCCGCGCAAGGCCAGGGTCCGCTGCAGATCGCATCCGCGACCGCAAAGCCCGGACGTGATTCTCGAAGTGCTTCCGGACACGATCCCGGTGTCGATCTGGTCCACGCGATCTCTTCGGCCGGCCTGATGCGGGCAGGAGTGGCCGTATGGGGACGTTAGTCAGCGGCTGATCGGCTTGGACCGCACAAATGGATCAGCCCAATTTGAAAGATATACTCGTGAAGGCGCGCCTCCGAATTTGCGCCACCTATAGGAGCCGGATCGTTGCAGAAAGCGGAGATAGGAATCATTGGAGGCAGCGGCCTATACGCCATGCCGGGACTCACCCATGTGCACGAGGAGCGTGTCGCAACTCCGTTCGGCGACCCTTCCGATGCGTTCATTCTCGGAGAACTGGAAAGACGTAAGGTTGCCTTTCTGGCGCGTCACGGCCGCGGGCACCGCATTCTGCCAAGTGAACTGAACTTCCGGGCGAATCTGTATGCGATGAAAGCGCTGGGGGTGGAGCGGATTCTGTCGGTTTCGGCGGTGGGTTCGCTGAAAGAAGAGCACAAGCCCACGGATTTCGTCATCCCGGACCAGTTCATTGATCGCACCTTCGCCCGTACCAGCACTTTCTTTGGCGAGGGCATCGTCGCCCACGTGGCGTTCGGCGATCCCGTCTGCGCGACAGTTTCATCGGCGTTTACAAAGGCATGCGCAGAAGTTGGCGTCGTCGGCAAATCCGGAGGGACTTACGTCTGTATGGAAGGCCCGCAGTTCTCAACACGCGCCGAGTCCAACCTGTACCGGAGCTGGGGTGCCGATGTCATCGGTATGACTAATCTGCAGGAGGCCAAGCTCGCGCGCGAAGCAGAGATATGCTACGCCACGCTAGCCATGGTGACCGATTACGACTGCTGGCGCGAGGGACATGATGACGTCACCGTAGATCAGATCGTCGCCGTGCTGCACCAGAATGCGGAGAATGCAGGCAAGGTGGTCAAAGCAGCGGTTCGCGCTATGCCGGCAGAACGGACCTGCGGCTGCTCCAGCGCGCTGAAGTTTGCGATACTCACGGATCCCAAGGTGATCCCGGACGCCGTGCGCGAGAAATTGGGCCTGCTGGTGAATAAATATCTATAGCGGCATCCCAGACCCAGATTATCCCGAAGAAGCTTCCACACAAATTTGTTCCTGAGAGAATCGAGACATATGGCAATTCTGGTTGTAGGTTCGGTCGCGTTTGACACGATTGAGACGCCACACGGGAAGCGGGAGAAGATTCTGGGTGGTGCTGCCACACATTTTTCGCTGGCGGCCAGCTACTTCACTCCGGTACGCGTGATCGCGGTTGTGGGGGAGGACTTTCTGCCGGAACACGAAGCGGTGTTTACGCGTCGCGGCATCGATACCCAAGGTATTGAACGCTCTCCCGGGCTCAGCTTTCACTGGACCGGAGCGTATTCCGGCACCCTGAACGAGGCGCAGACGCTGGGAACTGACCTCAACGTGTTTGAAAAATTTGAGCCCAAGATTCCTGCCGCCTACCAGGACAGCGAGTACCTGTTCCTGGCTAACATCGACCCAGTCCTCCAGGCGCGGGTCCGGAGTCAGATGCTGAATGTCCGCATGGTGTGCGGCGACACGATGAATTACTGGATCAAGGATCATAGCTCGAATCTTGCGAAGGTACTGCGTGAACTAGACGTGCTGTTAATTAACGACGGGGAGGCGCGGATGCTCTCGGGAGAGAGCAATGCCGTACGCGCTGCCGCCAAGGTGCTTTCCATGGGGCCGAAGTCCCTGGTGGTGAAGCATGGAGAGTACGGCGCGACGGCATTCTTCTGTGATCGATCGTTCGCCGGGGTGGACGATCCGTCTGCGTTCCGCGCTCCGGCGCTGCCCCTGGCAGAGGTCATAGATCCGACTGGCGCCGGCGACTCGTTTGCTGGCGGGTTCTACGGCTACATCGCTTCCCAGCCGAAGCTCACCCCGGCTGTTTTTCGCCGAGCGATGTTTTATGGCGGCGTGATGGGCTCCTTTGCTGTCGAGCGATTCGGCACGGAGCGCCTCCAGGATGTATCTCGCGACGAGATCGATGAGCGCTTCAACTTGTTCCGGGAGATCTCGCATCTTGGCGACGAGGAGATCTAACCCCGGCCGCCCGGCCGCAACTCCGGCTGCACGGCGCGCGCGACAGCCGCCTGAGGAGATCGACTGGGAGCAAATCCGTCCTGCAACGCGTCAAGAGCTTTCTCCGGTGCTGATGTTTTCAGTACTGCTTGGCTTTCTGTCGCTGATGCTCTGTTTCTCGCGGGGATATCTGTTGCTGTATGGCGATGCCGTCGCGCACCTCGGAATCGCTCGACGATTATCGGATACACGGAACCCAGGGCTCATTCAGCTCGGCGGCGTTTGGCTGCCTCTGCTGCATTTACTGATCCTGCCGTTTGTTCAGAAGATGTCACTTTGGCAGAGCGGGCTGGCGGGAGCGTGGCCTTCGCTCGCGTGCTACATCTTCGGGAATGTCGGTTTCTATCGGCTGTCACGGCGCATGCTCAAGCCGCGCTGGGCACTCGCTGCGACAGCTTTCTACGCGCTCAACCCTAACCTGCTATACCTCGCGACGACCGCCATGACAGAGCCGCTGTTCCTGGCGGAGTTTATCTGGATCGCCCTTGTGACTCTCGAGTTGGTCGAAGCGATCGGCGCAGCCGAGCGAGAACGTGCTTCACGGAATTTGATCGGGCTAGGCCTTCTGATCTTCGCCGCTGTGTTTACGCGGTATGACGGCTGGGTGGTAGGCGCTGTTACGTGGTGCGCGGCCGCCAGGAGCCTCTGGCGTGCGCCCGAAATGCGCCGCCGACTCCTGCTTCCGTTCGGGATCTTCACATTGCTGGCAGTCAGTGGTCCGCTGCTCTGGTTCTGGTACAACCAGCACTTCTACCACGACGCACTGGACTTCATGCGTGGCCCGTACTCTGCCCCGGCCATCGAGAAGCGCACCTCGCCACCGGGCTCGAAGCACTATCGCGGGTGGCACAACCCCGGCTGGGCTCTGCTGTTTTATTCACGCACCGCGCAGGTTGTCGCAGCTGCCTGGGAGACCGGCTGGCTGCTGATGGCTGCCGCACTCGCCGGCCTGTGGCTTGCTATCCGAAGGAGAATGCCGCGCGCGTCACTCCTTTTGTGGGTGCCGCTGCCTTTTTACGTCTACTCCGTAGCCTATGGATCGGTGCCGATCTTCATTCCGCAGCTTTATCCGCATTCGTACTACAACGCGCGCTACGGCCTTGCACTGCTGCCGGCGCTCACACTCTTTGCTGCGATTACTCTCGGCGCGCTTGAGGAGAGATGGCTCGACGCATCGGATGCAAGCCGCTCCCGTCGTGGGCGGCTGCTCTATCCAGCAGCGCTTGGACTGGCGGTTCTCAACCCGCTGGCTATGATCTTCGGCGCGGCCGCCTGCCAGCAGATCGTGCGCCTTGTCCGGCACCGCCCATCTAACCTCCTGGCGAACTACAGTCCGCCGCTGGTGCTGAAGGAGGCAATCGTCAACGCGACCACACGGGTTCCATTTGAACGCAATCTCGCGCTGCTGCTCAACGAGTTGCCTGCCGGATCGACGATCCTGATGCAACAGTCCGACCACATCGGTGCACTACAGGATGCCGGAATCCCACTGCGGCAGACTATCAATGAGACCGATTACGACACCTGGCATGCCGCGCTCGCAAACCCTGCTTCTCACGCCGCGTACGTAGTCGCCTTTGATGGAGATGCGGTGTCAAAGGCCGTCGCCGAGCATCCAGATGGATTGCTCGAGGTAACGATCATCGGGGGAACCGGCCAACGCAGCGCCCATATTTACCAGTCGCAGCGTTTCGGCGGCGCTTCGCAATAGTTCCGGTGCTACTCTTGGCTGGAGCCAACGATAGATGATCGATCTTCCCGCCCCACAAATCAGTGTCACACAGCATCTTGGCATTCTCCAGGGCACTGTCGCGCGCATGCTCATAGCTTGTGCGATGGGCGCTGCTATCGGCTGGGAACGAGAACGCCGTCACAAAGCTTCCGGACTGCGTACGAACATGCTGATCTGCATGGGAGCGGCGTTATTCACCACATTATCGGCCATGCTTGCAGGGGACTTGTCTCCGAACAAGGGACAAGTTGCCTCCAATATCGTTCAGGGCATTGGCTTCCTTGGCGCCGGTCTCATCCTGCACTCGCGCTCGCGCGTCCTTGGCCTGACTAGTGCTGCCACTGTGTGGGTTGTGGCTGCCATCGGAATGGCGTGCGGAACGGGCCTGTACATCGAGGCTATTTTTGCCACGGCCATCGTTTACACTGCGTTACGCTTCGTCGGTCTGATGGAATCGCAGGCCAGTTGGAAGCGATTTCCCATGATCTATGAGGTTCGCGGCACGGAAGAGAACGCAATGTTCGCCGAGATTCTGAGTGTGCTCGACCGGGAGCACTTGAGGCTTCAGATAGTGGATCGTGACAAGCTCGGTGCGCAGGAGCGGGTTTCGTTCACCATCTCTTTGAGCAGCGTGCGCCACAAAGAAATTCTCGCTAAGCTGAATGCAAGCGATGCCACAGACAAGGTGGTTGCCTATCACGATGATGAAGAGGACTGAGTCGCGTTGATTCCATTTGTCAAAGCGCATGCCTGCGGAAATGACTTTCTGATCATCGAGGAAGCCGTCGCCCCCCGGAACCACGCTGGCCTCGCGCGTCTGCTCTGCTCCAGAAACACCAGTATAGGTGCCGACGGGATTGAATTCCTCGATCGCTCCGGCAGCCGGCCGGGCGATTTGTTTCTGCGACTCTTCAATGCAGACGGTAGCGAGGCGGAACTCTCCGGCAATGGCACCCGCTGCGTGGCTGCGTGGCTTGCGCACAGCGAGGGGATCGAACGTGTCGCCTTGGGCACGCACGGCGGCATTCGCGCCTGCCGGGTGATGGAACGCAGCGGGGCGGAATACCTCATCGAAAGCGAGATGGGCGTACCTCGCGTGATGCCGCGGACCATTGTGCTGCCACAGGTCGGAGAGGTTGAAGGCGCCATGGTCAACGTCGGCAACCCGCATTTTGTTCTCTTCGTGGAGACGGAGGACTTCAGCGCGCACGGACTTCCATGGCAGGAGCTGGGCGCCAGCATCAGCAGCAGCCCGCATTTCCCGCATGGCACCAACGTCGAATTCGTCCAGGTGAGGTCCCGCGGGGAAATTGCATTTCGCATCTTCGAGCGCGGATGCGGACCGACCACCTCCTCAGGGACGGGAACCTGCGCTTCATCCGCTGCTGCGATGGTTCTCCGCGAGACCGAACGAGAGCTGACTGCCATCGCAGAAGGCGGCCCGCAGCGCACCGTCTGGCCCATGAACCAGGCGGCGATGCTGCTGACCGGTCCCGCGGAGATCGTGTGCCAGGGCGAAGCACTGCAGCCCAAGGCGGCTGAATCGATTTCAGCGGAGAGGCCTTCCCTGTGAGTTCCGGCCTCGTCAAACCGCGCGCATTACGGCCCGGCGCTCACCTCGCCGTAGTTTCTCCTGCGAGCACGCCCCGACCCGAACTGGTGGAGAAGGGACTGAAGCGGCTGAGCGAGCTTGGCTACCATCCGGTGCTTCTTCCGAACGCGCTGGGTGGCGGACCGCTGTATTACGCCGGCACAGTACAGCAGCGGGCCAGCGACCTCATGGCTGCCTTCGAGGACGCGAGGGTGGATGGTGTTCTCTGCACCCGAGGTGGCTGGGGCTCCGCAGAGCTGCTGCCCCATCTGAATGCTGAGCTGGTTCGGGACAACCCGAAGCCGTTCATCGGCTACAGCGACCATACCTCCCTGCACATCTGGCTTGCGCGGGAGTGCAATCTGGCCAGCTTCTACGGGCCGATGGCTGCCTCCGATTTCGGTCGGGCTAACGGTGTGGATGCCGCGAGTTGGAACCATGCTTTGCTGGGCCGGTCGAAATGGACGCTCGGCTCCACAGAGGGACTGCGGGTCTTGCGCAGCGGACACGGCGAAGGTGTGTTCTCCGGGGGGTGTCTTTCCATATACGCCGAGGCGCTGGGCACGCCGTATGCGCCGTTAGCGGCGGAAGAGCCGCGCATCCTCTTTCTTGAAGACATTGGCACCAAACCTTATCAGTGGGATCGGATGCTGCTTCATTTGCGGTATGGAGGCATGTTGCGCAACGTGCAGGGGATCGTCTTCGGGGATATGCGGCAGTGCGTTGCCGAGCGCGATCGTGAACTGCTGGAACAGGCGATTCTCCATGCCCTGGAAGAATTTGAAGGACCGATTGCGATCGGGCTGCGCTCCGGGCACGTCGATGCTCCCAACGTGACCCTTCCGTTGGGGGTGCGGGTCCGGCTCGATCTTACCGATGCGGACGCTCCGTTGCTCGAGTTCCTCGAGCCCGCAGTCACCGTCTAGCATCTACACTGGCGAGGACGCCTGTGACCAACCACGTATGATGACCCGCTCGAAACATATCCACCTCATCGGAATCTGCGGTACTGCGATGGCTTCCCTTGCCGGCATGCTGCGGGCGCAGGGGCATCATGTGACAGGCTCCGATGCCGCTGCCTATCCGCCGATGAGCGACCAGCTCGCCGGCATGAAAATTGCAGTGCACCAGCCCTACTCCGAGACCAACCTGACGCCGAAACCGGATCTGGTGATCGTTGGCAATGCGATCTCGCGCGGCAACGTGGAATTGGAGCGTGTGCTGGACGATCGAATTCCGTTCACTTCAATGGCGGCAATCCTCCACGACGAGTTCCTCGCCGGACGCGAGTCGCTGGTGATTGCGGGAACTCACGGGAAGACAACGACCACCAGCATGCTGGCCTGGATTTACGAGTGCGCGGGGCACAAGGATTCCCGATTCGCGCCGTCTTTTCTAATCGGCGGCGTCGCGGAGAACTTCGGAAGCAGCTTCCTGGTGCGTCCCGTAGGCGATGGCGTCAGGACGCCCTTCATTCTGGAAGGCGACGAGTACGATACCGCCTTTTTCGATAAGGGCCCGAAGTTTCTGCACTACTTTCCGGATGCTGCGATCCTGACTCACGTTGAGTTCGATCATGCTGATATCTATACCGATCTGGAGGCGGTGAAGACCGCCTTCCGCCGATTTGTGAACCTTATTCCCCGCCGCGGGCGACTGGTAGCGTACGACGGGAGCGAGAACGTGGATGCGTGTGTCTCCAAGGCCTTTTGTGCCGTGGAACGCTACGGCTTCAAGGAAGGCTCACACTGGCGCGTTGCTGAGATGCGGCATCAGGATGGCAGAACGCATTGGACGTTGCTGCGCGGGGGCGAGCGCTTCGCCGAGTTGGAATTGTCTCTGCCCGGCGAGCACAATGCCCTGAATGCGACAGCGGCCGCCGCTCTGGCAGCAGGACAGGGCGTTCCTGGGAAGACGATCGCGGAGGCACTGGCAAGCTTCCGTTCCGTCAAGCGGCGGCTCGAAATACGAGCCGAGGTCAACGGCATCACCATCATCGACGACTTCGCCCATCATCCGACAGCGATCCGCGAAACTCTGCGTGCGCTGCGGACCTCGTATCCGGGCCGGAGGCTCTGGGCGGTCCTGGAGCCCCGATCGAATACGCTGCGCCGCAACGTATTCGAGGCCGCGCTGGTTGAGAGCCTAGCGCTGGCAGACCACGTCGTTCTTGCCGGTGTTTTCAAGCTGGAGGCGATTCCGGAGAGCGAGCGCCTGCATCCGGAGAACGTGGTGGCGATGCTGCAGGCGCGCGGGAGCAAAGCGGCGCTCTACGCGGACGTCGACGAGATTCTTGCCGCGATGGTTCCGGAGTTGCGAAGCGGAGACGTGGTGGCAATTCTTTCCAACGGCGGCTTCGGCGGAATCTATGACAAGTTACCGCAAGCAATCCAAGCGCGCGGTTGACGACGAACGGCCAGCACCGATGGACAGGGCACACTCGATCGCTTCGGCGACGCCATCCTCCAGGTTGGAAGGGCCGATGCGCCAGCCACGCTCGCGAGCAAAGATCTTGAGGTCTTCCGGAGCATTGCCCATGACGACCGACGAGCCCGCGATCTCAAGCATCGAGACGTCGTTCCAGTTGTCGCCGATGGCGAGAATCTGATCCGGGGCAATGTCGTCTGCCACCGCGAGTGACAGCAGCGCCGCACCTTTGGAGCAGCCGGCGGGCAGGATATCCACGATCGACAGATCGCGCTCCGGGTACTCGGTGCGATGGAGCGTGATGATGTGGTGCTCTTCGACGGCCGCGGGTGTGTGGCCAACGGCGACCACTCCGGGGTGCTCGAGCAGCCTGGCTTCAGCCCGGCGCATACGCTCGACGGAACCGCAGAGCATCGCCTGGATGGGAGCATCGCAGGTCGCTGGATCAAGGGCCAGCTCGAGCGGGTCGATATGCAGGATGTAGGGCTCGTTGGCGGCCATCCAGCGGCCGATCGAGGCGTTGAGCTCATCCAGGTGCTCGACGACAAGGGCACCGCGCGCGTCGTCTCCGTCGTCGTTCAGGCGGTCGAAGGTGAGGACGAGCGCGTTTCGGAACTCGCCGAGGTGGCCGCACAGCCAGAGCGCCGCTTCATGGGAGAGCTGGCTTCGGGCGATTGGGATGGAGCGGACCGCGTTGTCGCCCAGGCCTGCGCAACCAATGGTTCGGGTGACGGTGCCGTTGGAGCTGACCAACTTCCCGACATGGGGCAGGTTGAGCGGCCGGAGCACGCGCATCGCGTAGGAATGGCGGCGGCCGGTGGCAATCACGACTTCCGCGCCAGCGGTGCGGGCGGCGGCAAGGGCAGCAAGGTTGCGTGGGCTTACCTGGCCGTGGTCGTCGAGCAATGTGCCATCCATGTCGACGGCGACCATGCGGATCTGGGGTGACTTCGGCAGCGGGACCCCCTCCCCCCTGTACCTGAGATGCACAAAGTATTCGAAACACGAGTCTTATGCCCGGACTTCCACTATGTGTTATCCGGAATCAGCAACTTGGAGTTGCGGTCTGACTCGCGCTCTGGGCGCTCACCACCCAAGGCGAGGAGTTTTATCCTCTACTTCTATTCTATCGAATGGAGCACGATTAAGTAACATCCCTATCTCACACGCTTTCAGTAGGATAGCTGGATCAGGGCTTGACACGTTTTTGCGTCGTCAGTGAATTGTGAGGGTGAGTTCGCGGGTGGTTTGCCCCTGACGCAAGGTGACGCGGGCGTTGCGGGAGAGAGGGTCGGCTCGGAGAGTGGGCTCGAGCTCGCGGAAGAGGGCTTCCGCGTCCGGGCCGTAGAAGAGCAGAGTGGTTGCCTCCGGGATGCTCACAGAGCCGGTGTACCGTCCGGCATTGGAGTTGGCGGCCAATCCGCCCAGCCTTCGGCCGAGCTCGGTCAGGGCGCCGTTCTGTTCCGGGCTGTGAGTGCGTGGGTGGTCAATCTCGATCTGGACGGCTCCGGGGCTTGCCTCAGAGAGTCCGGTCAGGTCAAGGTCCGTTGCCTTGCCGGCCTGCTGCGTGTTGCGGACGATGGCAAGGCGCCGGCGTGCGGCCTCGGCCTCTTCGGATCGACCGAGACGATCGAGAACTGCGGCGAGCTCCGTAAGATCGACAGCGGTGTCCTCCAGACTGGGGTTCGGCTGCTGCTGGCGGGTGGTGTCTGCCTTAGTGAGCCATTGGAGCGCCTCGGTGTCGCGCGATTCGGCGGCGAATATAAGCCCGCAGGAGTGATAGGCCGATGCCAGCAGGCGCGCGGCTGCCGAATCCGTGGGTGAAATGGGCTCCAGGAGCTGAATGGCTCGTTCGACGTGGCGGTGGGCCTCGGGGTAGTTCTGCAGACGGCGGTAGCAGTTGGCCATGTTGTTCAGCACACTGGCGGTCCGGATCGGAGGAGTAGCAGAGGAACGCTGACGAACCTCGAGCGCCTTCTGGTAGTACTCAAGACCCTCCTGATGGCGCCCGTTCTCCGAGCAGAGCACGCCGAGGTTGACCCAGGCGGGAGCCGCGGCCTCCAACTGTAGCCGTGACTCATACCACTCCGCCGCCTCTTTATAGGCGGGTTCGGCCTCGGCGGGTTGCTTCTTACGCAGCGCATTCCCGAGGTTGATGAGAGCGTCGGGAACACGCGGATCGGCGGGGTGCTGGCGGAAGATGCGCATGGCGGCCCGCAGAGGAATTACGGCTTGGTCGTTCAAACCGGCGCGGCAATAGCATTGGCCTGCCTTCGCGAGAAGGATCGCGGTATTCAGGGCGTCGCCGTTGTCCGAGATGAGCTGGGCACACAGCTCGTAGTAGGTGGTTGCGCGGCGAAATTCCCCGAGATCGAAGCACGCGTCGCCGATGAGTTGCAGGAAACCGGGGTGGAGCGGGGGTGAGGCAATCGCGTCGAGCGTGGTGAGAGTGATGGCACGAAGCTGCGCGGCGTTTTCCGCCTTGCCCCTTTTGGTGGCGAGCAGGGAGAGGTTCGCGGTGGCAATGGGAAGGATCGCGTAGGACTGTTCCTTGGGAAGCTGCTTGGCGGATTCGACGGCAGCGGAGAAGAGCTGGCCGGCGACGTCGAGATTGCCGCGACGAAGCTCGTTGGCTCCGCGATGCAGGACGGTGAGGCACTGATCCGAGGTCAGGTTCATAGAGGTACTCTTGAGTTTCGCTCAAAGAATACCGGAGGCGGGTGACGGATTTGCGTCCAATGTGAGAAGAGCGGAGCCGCGTGCGCGTCACTGCAGGTTGCGCTAGACTGCGGAGGAAATTTTCGAGACGGAGGAGACTCAGGTGGCGGACAAGCTGAAGGTGGAGATTGGACCACTGAAGGAACAGGAACTGGACGAGGCGGATCGCATAATGCGAACCGCGTTCGGCACCTTCCTGGGACTGCCGGAGCCAGGGAGCTTTGCGGGCGACCGGCAGTTCGTGAAGGCGCGGTGGGGAAGCAGGCATATTCAGTGGATTGCGGCGCGAGAGGGGAAGAGACTGATCGGGTCCAATGCTGTGACGCGGTGGGGGAACTTCGGGTTCTTCGGTCCGCTGACGGTGCTGCCGGAGTACTGGGATCGCGGCGTAGCGCAGCAATTGATGGAGGCGACGGTAAAGCAGTTCGACAAATGGGGAACCAAGCGGACGGGGCTGTTTACGTTCCCGCACAGCACCAAGCACGTTGGGCTCTACGGCAAGTATGGGTACTGGCCGCAATACCTGACGGCGCTGATGACCCGGATTCCGGCGGCGGATGAGGAAGTCACGGAGCCGGTGCTGCTCTCCGAGTTGAGCAAGGCGGAACAGAAGAAGGCGGTGAAGGCCTGCGCGAAGCTGGCCTCTCAGATCGATAAGGGGCTGGATCTAACCGACGAGATTGCCAGCGTGCTTGCGGGCCATCTGGGTGACGCGGTGCTGGTGTGGAGCGGCAGCAAGCTGGACGGATTTGCAGTCTGCCACACCGGGGCAGGATCGCAGGGCGGGACCAAGGTCTGCTACGTGGGGTTCGCGGTGGCGCGGCCAGGCAAGGGCGCCGGGCAGCGGTTTGAGGCGCTGCTCAGTGCGTGCGAGGCATTTGCGCTGAGCCGTGGAGTTCCTCTGGAGGCCGGTGTGAACATGGCGCAGCGTGATGCCGCAGAGCGCATGTTGAATCGCGGGTTCCGCAGCGTCACCTATGGCGTGGCAATGATGCGGCCGCAAGGAGATGGCCTGTACCGGCCGGACGCGTATGTGCTGGCCGACCTGCGGTAGCTGCTCAGCGCGGTGATGAGCTGTGGCCATGAGCCGCAGCTTCCATCAACGCTGGGAGAATGATTTTCGCCATGATTGTATTGGGCGGAGTGGACTCCGCGTTATAGGCGCCGCCGGTAAAAACGGCGACAAGGCCATACTGTGGCACCAGATAAATTTTCTGGCCACCATTCCCCTGTGCGGCAATGAGATCAACGTGCTGCGAGCCTGTGGGAGTCTCTGCATTCAACCATGGCCGCCACCAGAAATAGCCGTAGCTGACGTTATCAACATGGCTGTGTTCGGCCAGTGAAGCATGGACCCAGGATTCAGAGAGAATCTGTTTCCCCTGCCAGCGGCCACCTTCTGTGAAGAGAAGTCCAAGCTTCAGCATGTCGCGCGGCCGCAGGTGGATCTGTGCAAACTCTTTGTCTGAATTGGTGAGGTCGTAATTCCACTTCCAATCCTTCTGGCTCATTCCTAACGGCTCGAACAGGGTGGCCCGCGCAAACTCCGGAAGCGGCATGTGCACAGCGTTTTCAATACGCCTGCCCACCACTGCGACGCCGCCTGAGCAGTAGTAGGCTTTGGTGCCTGGAGCGTTGATCAGCGTCAGATCGAGCGTAGCCTTCACCCAATCGGGCTTGTCATCCAGTACGGTTTCACGTCCCGGAGAGGTCGAGCTGTGGTCATTGCAGTCCAGTCCTGTACTCATGGAGAGGAGGTCGCGCAGGGTTATCGCGGCCTTTCCGGGATCGGGATTCTCATAACTCGAGTAGCGCATTTGCGGTAAGACGGCCTCGTCCACTCCTGAGATCGCGCCTCGATCGATCGCTATTCCCGCCAGCGCGCTGACGACGGACTTGGTCGCAGAGCGCAGCTGGTGTGGACGCTGCGCACTGTAGCCGTAAAAGTACTCTTCCATAACCAGTTTCCCGCGCTGGTATAGCAGAACACTGTGCACGTCTTTGTAGGTGCCGCCGAGGATCGCCTCTACGATTTTGTTCGCGGTCACGACGCCAAGGTCCGATTGTGCAATATCTCCAACTGCAATTCCGTCGTGCAGGTCAGCAGGGGCACGGTAGCGGTATGGTTCCGGCGAACCGTTTCGTTTGGGCCGGGGTTCGGCCAGTGCCGCGGATTCGGGTGTGATGGTGGTGGACACGCGAGGATGGAACTTGCCGTCTTGCCTGTATCCCGTCACCGTCCCGTTTGAATCGCGTGGGAACGTGACCAGCTGCCCGGTCACAGTGGAGAACTGATCGGTACCAGCGGAACCAAGTGGGTACTTGGCTTCATCCACGACCGCAAAAAGTCCATCGCCCTCTGCAATTTCAATCGTATGACCCAGCGCATCTGCGTAGGTGCCAACGTAGTCGGAGAGTCGCGGTCCGGGGAGTGCCTGCGCTTTGGACGCACTCGCAAGCGTCACCAGAACAATGGGAAGCACCGCCCAATGCAGGTACGTCCTTAAGTTTCCGCGCAGTGCCAACATGTGGCCTCATCTCTTTGTGTGTTGAGGAATGGGGATAGAGGGTCATCCGCCTACAAAGAGCATACAAGGCAGGCCCGGGAGGACGTCGCGGGCTGAGGTGACGCGTTGAACTGATCGGGCGAGGAGCGGCTATTTGTTGGAAAGCGACTTTTCGCGGGCGGAAAGGAACTCGTCTTTGACTCGCCAGGTGATGGTGCGCGGGGCGGTGAGGGCCTGCCATCCGAGAGTCATGCCGAAGCGCGCAAGCTTGGCGTTGGCAGTGAAGTCCATGTCCGGAGTGTAGTTGTCCTGCGGCGTATGGTAGCGATGCGCGGTGTAGTCGTCATCCTTGGCGACGCCCCAGGCAGCGTCGTGTCCCCGGTAGAGGGTGCCCTCGTCGATGGAGAAGGATGGGATGCCGACACGCGCGAGCGAGAAGTGGTCGGAGCGGTAATAGAGGCCCGCCTCGGGGTGTGCATCCGGATTGATCTGGAGGTCGAAGGCTTTGGCGGTCCTCTGGACGGTCGGGAAGAAGGTGGTGCGTTCGGCCCCGGTCAAGGTGACGGAGAGCGGATCGCCGAAGGGCTGGATGGCGTCGTAGTTGAGATTAAGAGCGATCTGGCCGGCCGGAATGGGCGGATGCTGGCCGAGATACTCTGACCCGAGCAGCCCCTGTTCTTCGGCAGTGACTGCGGCGAAGACGACAGAGTGGGGCGGATTTTTAATGGTGGACCAGGCGCGGGCCAGCTCTAGAAGGATGCCGCAGCCGGTGGCGTTGTCGACGGCGCCGTTGAAGATCTGATCGCCGGAAAGGGTGGGATCGATGCCGAGGTGATCGTAGTGGGCGGTGTAGAGCACGGCCTGATCCGGGTGAGTTGCCGCACCGGGCAGGATTCCGATGACGTTAGGCGATTTGTAGGGGCGTACGGTGGATTCGATGTGGGCTTTGAGGCGGACGGGGAGTTCGACGGCTTTGAAGCCGCGTTTGCCTGCGGCGTCGATCTCCGCGTCCGTGTCCGGGCGGTTTGAGGCGGCGAAGAGTTTGTCGGAGACCTCGTGCGTGATCCAGGCAGAGGCGGCGACCTGCGGGTTGGTGTCGCTGGCGAGGTACGTCTTTTCACCGGACCATGAGTTCTGGACGACGGCCCACGGGTAGCTCGCGAGGTCGGTGCGGTGAATGATGAGAGCGCCGATGGCTCCGCGACGGGCGGCTTCCTCGTACTTGTAGGTCCAGCGGCCGTAGTAGGTGAGGGCCTTGCCGGCAAAGAAATTGGGATCGGTCGAGGGCGGGTCGCCGACGATGATGAGGACGACTTTGCCGCGGACATCCACGTTCGCGTAATCGTTCCATTGGAACTCGGGGGCGTTGACGCCGTATCCGACGAAGACGATGGGAGCGTCGATATCGACCAGTGGCGTGTGTCGCGGGTTGGCGACGGTGTAGTCGGTCCCAAAGTGGAGGGACATGGGCGAGCCGGAGGTTGGCACCAGATCAAAGCTTGTGGAGTCCCGCTTGACGCGCATGCCGAAGAACTCGACCTGCTGCAGATAGGTACCGTTGTCGCCCGCGGGTTTGAGGCCATAGATGGCGAACTGGGTGGCGATGTACTGAGCGGCAAGATCACCGCCCCGCAAACCGGGACCTCGGCCTTCGAGCAGGTCATCGGCGAGGAAGCGCACGTGGGCTCGGATGGCCTGGGCACTGATGGAGTCTTCGGCAGCTTTGACGGCGGGTGGCGTCTGGGCAGACAGAGAGAGGGCAACGAAGAACAACGTGAATGCGGGGGCGAGTCTGATTCTCACTTGCGCTCCTTACAACCTGGAGAGTTCAGGATAATCCCCGGGGATCGGCGTTCGGGCGGATACGCAACCACCCTGTTGCATTTGTGGCGTATGCGGGAATACTATGCAACCTAGAGGTTGCATATGGAGAATGACAGAATCGAGCGCCGAATAGAACTGAAGGCGTCGGTGAGCCGCGTCTGGAAGGCACTGACGGATCACGAGGAGTTTGGCCAGTGGTTTCGGGTGAAGCTGGACGGGCCGTTTCTGCCTGGAGAGGTGGCAAGCGGATCTGTGACCTATCCGGGATATGAACACCTGCGCTGGCAGGTGGTGGTCCGGCAAATCGAGCCGGAGAGGGTGTTCTCCTTCACCTGGCACCCTTACGCCGTGGATCAGTCGGTGGACTATTCCAAGGAGGAGCCGACGCTGGTGGAATTCCGGCTTGAACCTGCAGGTGGCGGAACGCTACTGACCCTGACGGAATCGGGGTTCAGCAAGGTGCCGGCGAGTCGCAGGGAACAGGCTTTTCTGCGCAATGAGGCGGGCTGGGCGATCCAGATGGAGAATATCAGGGCTCATGTCGGAGGGTAGAGCGGCCGCGATGCGGCGGAGAAGGGCAAAAATCTTCGCGGCACTAGGCGATGAAACGCGCTTAGCGCTGGTGGCGAAGCTGTGTCGAGGCAGCGATCTCTCGATATCGGAGCTGACCGAGACCGCGGCGGAGGCACGCATCTCCCGGCAGGCGGTCACGAAACATCTGCGGGTGCTGGAGAACGCGGGGCTGGTGCGTTGCTCGCGAACGGGTAGAGAGCGGCGCTTCTCCTATCGGCCAGAGGCGGCTGAGGAGATGCGGGAGTATCTTGAGTTCGTCACAGCGAAGTGGGATGAAGCTTTGGAACGCCTGAAGATGTTTGTCGAAAACTGAAGCCGTCTCAGTCAGGGGCTTGCCGACAAAGTACGGCTAGACGGATCGTCCGGCGGCACTTCCTGGGCTCTGAGGCGCGACTTGGATCGTGAAGATCGGGGACGTTCCGGCCGGCTGTTTTCGGGCGGCGCAGGAGGAGTGGTCCAGTAAGCTGCTGCGACGAACAACAGGGTGACGCACGGGATGAGGGACAAGACTTACCTCGCACTTCGGGGCGGCGGACACAGTTTACGCGGTGGCAATTAGGGTGCAAGGAGAAAGCGACTCGGGTAACGCAGTGCGGCAAATTTGGTGGAAGTTCAGGGACTTAGCCGTTAGCAGAACAGATACGTGGCTAGGGGCATGTTGCTTCGAAGCAACAAAGATCACTGGCCTGCGTGGACCGGCTGGCGCGTGAGGATCGATGCCGCCGCGCGCTCAAGAACCGCGGCCTGCCGCTCCATGCGCTGCAGCATCTGCTCGGCGAGACTGGACGGGTTGACCAAGACAGGTCCGGGGTGAGGCGCCTGCGGCGTCGTGTCCGGGGGGCTGCAGGGTTCGCCCAGCGGGGCATCGGATTCCTGCGCCAGTTTCGTTCCCAGGACGTCGATGCGGCGGCTGATGTCCTGGAGGCGCGCAACGGTGCGGGGATCGCCGCTGCCGACTGAGGCCAGAGTCGTGAGGCAGGCAACGAAGCGCCGATAGAAGGTGGCGAAAGTAAGCGCGCTCTCGGTCTGGACGGAAGGCGCGGTGCCGAAGTGAGGCTCCAGCAGCACGCGATCAAGCGCTTCTTCGGCATCCTGGCTGCTGAGACCGCAGGCGCGACGTGCCGGGGCCAGGAGAGTGCGTTCGGCGGATCGGCGCTTCTCCGGGGGCGTGCTCCAGAACTCGAGGACGGCGCGGACGTAGCCGGTCCCGGCACAGGAGCAGCGAGACAGCAGGCGAGCGAGTTCGGTGGAGAGGTTTTCCGGCCAGAGCAGCCGCATCGCCGCGACCGCAAGAATGCCTCCGAGAAAGGTGGTGAACACGCGGACTCCGGCGAAGCGCCAGTCGCGCTGATAGGGCAATGAGAGCAGTACGAAAGTCGGCGTCAGGAAGAAGCTGTACCAGCCGTAGTGGACGGCATACGTTGCGAGGGTGAGCACGGAGCATACGGTGACAACGGCGATCATTGCAGGATCGTTGTGCAGCAGGACCGCAAGCAATGCCGCAAGAATGCCGCCGCCGACGGTTCCGAGCACGCGAAGGTAGCTGCGCCGGACCGTTCCGAAACCGTAGGGCTGCAGCACAATGATGGAGGTCATGGGCAGCCAGTAGCCGTGGCTGATATGGAAGGCGCGGATGATCAGAACGTCAATGGCGGCGACCACACTGACGCGCAGCGCGTGACGCATCATGAGCGAACGGGTGGTCCAGTTCTGCTGCAGGGCGTCGAGCCAGTCTGGCGTGGAGGGATCGGGCGCGGGCGCTGTCGCCAGGAGTTTGCCAGGGCGTGGGTCGATCCCGATCCAGACGGCGCGGAGAGCGTCAAAGGCGATCTCGATGTTCTGGAGCGCCTCGCGTTCGCCGTTGATCAGGTATTGTTCGAGTGCTCCTGCGGCTCTGTGGGAGGCGAGCTCCTTTGCGGGGCGAAGCACCAGGTCCAAACGGTGGGAACCATTCGGAGCGAAGGAGGCGGCGCCATCTGACGGGCGGATGCGCAGGTTGCCGGAGATTGCTTCCTCAGCCGCACTGAGCCAGCGAACGAACTGATCCAGCTCCGAATCGGGAACTTCGGCGGGGTCGGAGGGGAGGACCTCAGCCAGCTCGGTCATGCGAACTGTAAGGGCGAAGAGGATGTCGGCGGTTTCGAGCAGTACGTTCAGATTTCTGGCTCGGATGGTGCGGGAGGGGGCGCGTGCGACCGTGGTGCCAAGTGTAGCGTGCGCAGATTCCAGCTTCTGGCGAAGCTGCCGCTTGAAGTCAATGGCGTGCGCGTGGTCATCGTCGTGAGCGTGGTGCTGCGATGCAGCGCGCGAAATAGTTCGGGTAAAGCCCGCGAGCAGGTCGTAGCATTCGGCCACTTCCAGGCGAGCGGGCCGGAAAGGATCGACGGGCCAGAGGAAGAGACTGAGGAGCGCCGCCCACAGACCTCCCAGAATATAGGCCGCGGTGCTGGTCAACGCATTTGGCACGGTGTGCTGCGTGGTCCCGAACCCGGCGAAGTAGAGAACGATCAGGATGACCGAGCTGTTGGCAATGGGTTGCGATGCGACCCGGGCGTAGGTCATGACGAAACAGACCACGGCGCTAATCAGGATTGCGGCGACGATGTTTTCCGGTGAAAGAATGCCGATGGCAGCGCAAAGCGCTCCACCGAGCAGGACCGAGGCGAAGGTGTAGAGGCGAGTGCGGTAAGGGCCCCCGTTGTCGACGATTACAACCTCAAATCCTCCGAGGGCGGCCCAGCCCATGGGCTGGTGCAACCATCGGCAGACGAGCATGGCACTGGCTACGGCGAATCCCGCACGAAGTCCTCGTCGCCAATGCAGAGTGCCGAGAATCGCAGTGAAGCGTCCCATGTCTCTCAGTGTAGCGGCGATGCAATTAGGTGCTGGGGAGCTGCTCCCGGACGCGGGTGCGGGAAGCTGTGGTGATCAGGACGGCGGCAACAAAAATGAGGCCGCCACCGATACGTGCCGATGGACCGAGGGACTCGTGCAAGACAAAAACGCCCAGGAGGGAACCGACAAGCGGTTCCATATTGAGCAGGACGCCTGCCTCGGATGCGGGCACCTGGGTCAGCCCCCAATTCCATAACAGCGTGGTTGTGGCAGTGCAGAGCAGTCCGCTGGCCGCCAGGGCCAGCCATGCCTTGAGCGAGATGGGATGGAAGGTGGGGACGCCGTAGATCGGCGGCACGCACACGCAGAGCATGACAGTGCCGCAGAGCACGCCGTAAGCACTGATGACGATGGCGCTGTGAGTTTCCATCAGATGCTTGTTCAGCAGAACCCAGCCGAGCGCGATGACAAGCGAGAGCACGACGAGCAGATCGCCCACCAGAGTAGGACCTTCACCAGCTGTTGCCGTATGAGCGCCAAGCGCTATGAGCACCGCGCCCACCGTGGAGAGCCCGAGCGCGATCCAACCGGTGAGGTCCATGCGTTCGTGGGCGAAGAGGGTAGCGGCGACCGCGAGCATCACTGGCATGGTGCCTACCATTAGAGAGGCATGCGAGACCGTAGTGCGGTGGAGTCCGGAGAACTGGACCAGGAATTGGAGTGGGATCCCGAGCAGAGAACACACGAGGAGCAGGCGCCACTCCGATGCATTCAGGCGCGGCCTGTGCGTCAGCAGCAGTGGGATGAGAGCGACTACTGCGAACAGAAACCGATAGAGAACCATGTGACCCACGTTCATCTCGGCCAGGGCGATTTTGCCAAAGAAGAAGCCGCATCCCCAGAGAGCGCTGGCGAGAGTGCAGGCTGCGAAGCCGAGCGTACGGCTCTGGTTTGGAGCAGGCATGTACTTCTATTTTCGCCTGAACTGGGTTACCACACCCGGCAGGCATTCACGGGAGCCATCGGCGCACCCTTCTTGCACCCGAAGGCATCGGCGAAGGCCGGCTGATTGACTATCACCCCATTGACCCTGTCCTTATCCGGTGAGTGGGGATCTGTGAGGACCTGGTTGCGGATGGACTCCGGCCGGGTGTTCTCGCAGTAATTCTGCGCGTAGCCGATGAAGAAGCGCTGCGGACCGGAGAAGCCGTCGGTCTTCTGATTGGTGTCAGTGCCACTTTCTTTCGCGCGCTGGAGGTAGGCCATAAAGGCAAGCCGAAGGCCGCCGTTGTCGGCGGTGTTTTCGCCGAGCGTGAGTTTGCCGTTCACCTTCACATCATCCACGGCAGTGAAGCCGTTGTACTCGTTCACCAGACAGTCGGTGCGCGCCTCGAACTTCTTGAGGTCGTCTTCCGTCCACCAGTTGCTCAGGTTCCCCTTGCCGTCGAACTTGCGGCCTTCGTCGTCGAAGCCGTGGGTGAGCTCGTGGCCGATCACAGCGCCGATGTGGCCATAGTTGAGAGAAATATCAGCGCTGTGGTCGTAGAAGGGCGACTGCAGAATGCCCGCGGGGAAGTTGATGTCGTTCATGCTGGGGTCGTAGTAGGCATTGACGGTGGGCGGCGTCATGCCCCACTCCTGGTGGTCGACGGGCTTGCCGATCTTGTTGAGCACCCTGTCATTCTCAAATGCGGTAGCGCGCATGGCATTGCCGGCGGCTTCGGTGGGTACGATGGTGAGCTTCGAGTAGTCGCGCCACTTGTCCGGATAGCCGATCTTGTTCGCGATATCGGCGAGCTTCTCGCGTGCCTTCTGCTTGGTTGCGGGGGACATCCAGTCGATCTGGTCGAGATCGCGGGACATTGCGTCCTCGATGTCGTGGACCATCTGCAGCATCCGAGCTTTGTTATCGCCCGCGAAGTACTGGCCGACATAGACCTTGCCAAGGGCCTCGCCGACCGCCGTGTTCACCGAGTTGGAGCAGCGCTTCCAGCGGGCACGCTGTTCAGGCTGGCCTTCGAGCGCGCGGCCGTAGAAGTTAAAGTTCTCGTCATCGAGAGCGGCCGGAAGATTGGAGTGCAGCGTCGTGAGCAGGTGATACCGGAGATAGGCCTTGATGACTCCGATATCCGCAGTATTGATCTGCTCCATCATGGCAGGCCAGAACTCCGGCGTGGAGTTGTTGATCTCCGTGACGTGAGGCGAATGGATCGCATCCTCGAAGGCGGTGAGATTGAAGCCGGGGACGGCGGTCTGGAAGGTCGCGATCGGCTGCAGGTGATATACCTTCTCGGGATCGCGCAGTTCGACGACGCCCATGGAGGCTTTGGCGAGCGCCGTCTCAAGCGTCATGATGCCCTGCGCGTCTTTCTTCGCCTGCTCCGGAGCGCTGCCGGAGAGGGTAAGCATCTTCTCTAGATGCTCGAGATAATCCTGCCGAAGCTTGATGTCCTTCTCGCCAGTGCGGAAGTAGTAGTCCTTCTCCGGCATACCGAGTCCACCCTGGCTGGCGGAGGCAATTTGCTTGGTGGCGTCCTTGAAGTCCTGTTGCTCGCCGTAACCGAAGAATGCATCGACGCCGATGCGCTGTAGCTCGCCGATCAATGCGGCGAGTTGGGCACGGCCTGCGCGAGTTCCCTGCAGCGCATCGATTTTCGAAAGCAGCGGCTGGATGGGCTTCAAGCCGTCGGCATTGATTGCATCGGTGTTCAGGCAGGCTTTGAAGTAGTCGCCGATCTTCTGCTCATCCGGGCTGCGGCCGGCACCACCCGCGGCCGCCTTCTGCAGGATGCCGTTCAGCTCTTCGGTGTTCACGTTGTAGAGAACGTAGAACGGGTCCATCCCGGGCAGATCGGGCGGGATGGGGTGGTTTGCGGCGAAGTTGCCGCACGCAAACTTGTACATGTCATTGCAGGGGTCAGCTGTCCGGTCCATTGAGGAGAGATCGATGGAGGGCAAGGGCCTCTCCGGCTTCCCGGCCGCCGGGGCTGCAGCCTGCTGGGCCAGTGCAGCGGAACAGCCAAGCGCAAAGGCAAAATGGGTAAGAAACCGGTGCGGGATCAGAGACATAGGGAGGTTCTCCTGGCAATGCATGGGCGTGCCGATCTCGCTGGCAAACCGGATCGCGGGGTGGCGGGCCCGAAGTTCTCTTGTATCACTGTGAGGGACTGCTTCGCAGCTCAAATTGGAGATCGCTGCTTTCGAGGCGGGGGGAATGATCCAGCGGGAGCGATTCGCCGGCCTGATACGTCTGTGAAAATGGAAGGGTGATGACGGTGGCGGGCTGCATGGGGAGTTTGAGGAACAGGGGAGCGGGCGCGCGCCAGCTGGTCATTGGGCTGATTGCCGTTGCCGCGGCGGGTGCCGGACAGGCTCGTGCCGCCGTTCTGGCGCACGGGCCAGCGCCGCTCGCGCGAATCGAGCTCGGACCATTGGGGTATGAAGGCCTGCAGGCACACCAGTTGGTGATGGGTAGCCCGATGCTGACCGTGGACTTCGTGGACGACCAGCACGTCCTGGTGACCTTCGAAGTCCGGCGCCTAATGAAGCGCGAGCCAGATGCCGTGCCGGGGGAACAGGACAGGACCGTGGCGGCATGCTTGGTGGAGATCCGCACCGGCCATGTACTGGCCACAACCGAGTGGAGACTGCACGATCGTTCACAATACCTGTGGAACATGGGCAATGGCAGATTCCTGCTGCGGATCCGCGACGAGCTTTCCGTGTTCGCACCCATGCAGCACGGCCACGAAGATGCTTTCCGCGCCAGCCCGTTCCTGGTGACGGATCGGCGACTGGTCGCGGTGATGCTCTCGGCGGATCGGGACCTGCTTACGGTCGAGTCAGTGAAGCGGCCGGATACGACAACCGGTGAAGCTGGGGCAAAGAGCGTGCCGGAGTCCAACTCTGTCCAGGTTAATTTTTATCGGGTACGACTCGATGATGCGGCCAAACTGGTTGCGATCAACGCGGGGGCTATTCGCAGTTCTACGCCGGTTGCCTTGCCGATTACGACCACCGGGTATTTGGACATACTGGAAGGTCGCAAAGGCACTTGGTACTTCAACTTTGACGAGCACGCGGGCAAGGTGAAGGAGTTGCTGGCGTTCGATACCAAATGCTTCCCTAAGCCGGTATTCGTCGGCCATAGCGATTTCGTAGTTTTCGGCTGCAAAAGCGAAGATCGGCGAATCTTCGCCGGCTTTGATTTGCAGGGAGAAGAAATGTGGCAGCAGGGGCTTTACGACCCCTACATAGGACCTACGTTCTCCTTTGCGCCGGCCGCAGGCAGGTTTGCGCTCGGCCGTACCCTCGTCGCCGAGCCTCTTGCCGAAGACGCAAGCCCAGAAGCATCCCTTGTGACTGGCGAGGATGTCCGCGTGTTCCAGGTGCACTCGGGTCGCCAGATTTTCCGTATCGACTGCAGCCCCGTGGAACGGGCGGGCGGAAATTACGCTCTCGCGGCGGACGGCCTGGAGCTTGCAGTCGTCCGAGAGTCGGGGGGGCACGCTGGCGATTCCAACACGACCATGACCACTTCGCAGGCGGCAGTGGAGATCTACGCGTTGCCACCATTAAGCGTGCAGGACATCGCGGATGTGAAGGCCGCGCAGGCAGCCGCTCCGCAGGATACCGATGCGCGAATTGACGAGGCCCTGATGCGACTTGCCAGGTCGCGCCATCCGGAGGAAGGCAAAGCGGCACGGGAACACGTCACGCCCGCTGCGCCTGCACCTCAGTCTGCAGTTCCATCGAGCCCGACTCCGACGGCAGATCAGAACGCCGCTAAGACGAAGGACTCTCCGGCTGCTGCGGCCGCATCAGGCGGGTCCTCAGGCGATGCACAACCGGAGGAGCCGCGGAAACCGCCCACACTGTATGGCCCTGACGAACAGCCGGAGCACAAATGAAAACCGGCCCATGACGGGCCGGTTCAAACTTCACTGAGACGAGTCGACGAATCAGGCTGCGGCCTTGCCGGTCACCAGCGCCTTCACGCGGGCGTTCAGGCGGGCCTTGTAACGGCTGGCGGTGTTCTTGTGCAGCACGCCCTTCTGGACGCTCTTATCGAGCACGGACACGGTCGCGCTGTATGCCGTCGCGATCGTCTTCTTGTCGCCTGCGGTAAGGGCCTCGCGCAGCGTGCGCAGGCTGGAGCGGAACTTGGTGCGGTTGGCGCGATTCGCGGCAGTCTTGGTTTCGGTCTGGCGAGCGCGCTTCAATGAGGAGACATGGTTTGCCATGAAATCGGAACTCTTTTCTGGACCCGCCGCGGCGGGAGATATAAGTGCAGGCGGAAGACGGAGTTTCGCCGCATCGCCGCAAGTATCAAGTTTACGGGGAAGCACGCTGGGGGTCAACCCAAATCGGTTTCACTGAAACTCGCGTCTTCAATGTCAGGCAGCCGGGTTGCCTGACATTGCTGCCTTTAGCGTCGGAAAGAGGGATCATAAGTCGCCCCGCAGAGCGCCCTCTCCGCCGGCGCAGCCTGCATCTAACCTTTCTGTGAGGTAAAGAACCATGACCATGACTTCGAAGATGAAACGCTTTGTTGCAGTGACGGCACTGAGTTCCTTTATGGCGCTTCCGGTCTTTGGCCAGACAGTTTCCGAGCGCGAGCACGAACGCGCCAAAGCCGAACAGAGGGCCAGCGATCACAGGCACCATACAGGCGCGAAAGTGGTTGGCGGCTCTGCTGTCGGTGGCGCAGTGCTGGGTGGAGTGATGGGCGGCGGCAAGGGTGCCCTCATTGGCGGCGCTCTAGGAGCGGGCGGTGGCGCTATCGCCAATAAAGCACGCGAAAACCATGATGTGAAGAAGCGCGAGCGGGCGCATGAATCACGCGATGGCTACTACGATCGCGATCACCGATAACTCATCTGAGCGGGCTGGATAGCGGCGGGAGCTGAGGCTTCCGCCGTTCCTGTTTCGGCCTGAGCCGCGAGTCCACCACGCCACTCCGGTGTGGCCTTACGAGTGCATTTCGGTGACCAAACGCCTCGCTTGCCCCTGCACCTTGCGCGGTCCCGGCAACATCCAAAGAATAGCCTTGACTGGGTGCGAGCACCCGGCTAGTCTGTGCGCAAGTTCGGCAGAATATTGGCAAGCTTCGCCAATCCGAATTGTGGGCCACGGCACCTGCATTGTGCTGTGTCCGACATCGGTTCTTCCGAATTCCCATCGCATACCTTCTACTCTTCCAAGCATCTAATTCAACGTGTTGCGGGCTTGCCCGCCCTGACGGAGGTCAGACGAACGCTTGATTAAAAAAATCCTTGAGATCACGCCTGGTATTGAGCCCCTGTACGGGACCCGCGACGAAAACCTTCGCCTTATGGAAGACGGCCTCCAGGTGATGATTGACCTCCGGTCCGACGCCATCCACATCACAGGTCCTCAGCAAGGGGTGGATCAGGTCCAGCAGATCTTCGCGGATTATGAGAGCCTCCGAAAGTCAGGCGTGACGCTCCAGAACGGCGAATTAAAAGGCATGCTGCGGCTGGTGATCGCCGACCCGGAGGTGACCCTCAAGTCGCTGGTGGACTCCGGCAGGCAGCGCTCCGCGGGCGTGAAGCGGATGGTTCAACCTCGCTCCCCGAATCAGCGCAAATACGTGGAGGCGATCGAGCGAGGCGACATGACCTTCGGCCTCGGGCCGGCTGGTACGGGAAAGACCTATCTTGCCGTTGCCATGGCGGTCTCGGCCCTGCTCGCCAAGCGCGTCAGCAGAATCATCCTGGTTCGCCCGGCGGTAGAAGCCGGCGAGCGGCTGGGCTTCCTGCCCGGAAGTCTGCAGGAGAAGGTAGATCCTTATCTTCGGCCCTTGTATGACGCCCTGTACGACCTGCTCGATCCGCAGAAGGTGGACAAGCTGCTGGAGTCGAATGTCATCGAGGTGGCTCCGCTGGCCTTCATGCGCGGCCGCACGCTTTCGGACGCCTTCATCATCATGGATGAAGCGCAGAATACGACCAACGAACAGATGAAGATGTTTCTCACGCGTCTCGGCAACGGGTCCAAGGCGGTTATCACCGGTGACCTGACTCAGATCGACCTGCCGAATCCGAAGAAATCGGGGCTGTTCGAAGCGCTGAATGTCCTCGACGGGGTGGAAGGGATCAGCTTCTGCCACTTTGAGGATGTCGATGTGGTGCGGCACGCGCTGGTGCAGCGCATTGTGCGGGCCTATGACAGCTTTGGCAGGGCTCAGCAGCAGCTTCCGCTCGAGCTTGGCGAAGGCGCGCTTTCGTCCGGCAGCCTCGAAAATGGCGTCGTCCCCCAAAATGGGGTGAAGCTGGCAGCCAAGCCCCAGTAGACCCAGTTGCGATACCATTGCCAACGGAGGGCTCAAACAGCCCTCCGTTGCCATTTAGTGCGGAACGCTATCGCCATGATTACGATCGAGCTTCCACTCTCATTCTCCGGCTCTGGCCTTCCAGCGATCACTCGGCCTGCCGTATCCCGGTTTTTAATCCGGGCGCAGAAGGCCGTAGGACTGAACGGTGAGGTGCATGTCCTGCTAGCGGATGATGCCACCCTGAAGCGGCTGAATAAGACCTTCCGCGGCAAAAACAAGTCAACGGACGTCCTGTCGTTTCCTGCAGGGCCTTCTACCGTCTTCTTCGGCGAGCCGGAGGCTCCGGAGCTCGCCGGCGATCTGGCGATATCGCTCGAGACCGCATCCCGGCAGGCCAGCCGGTTCGGTCACACTCTGGCCGAAGAGGTTCGTATTCTTCTGCTCCATGGCCTGCTGCATCTCGCCGGATTTGACCATGAAACCGACTCGGGCGAGATGGCAGCGCGTGAAGCGGAACTTCGGCAGCAACTCGGCCTGCCTGCGGGTCTGATTGCACGAGCTGCGAAGCCCGCTCCTCAGAAGGTCACGGTCAAGCCGGCAGCGCTCCGGCGGGCGCGGGCATGAGCAGTCAGTACTACAACCTGATCCTCGCGCTGCTCCTCTCCGTGCTGGCCCTGGCAGCGTATGTCGACCGCATTTACACGGAGATGGGCAAGTTTCTCGCCCGCGAGTACCAGGACAACATCGACGCCTGGACGCGGGCGGTCGAGCCCCGGCTGCGCCTTGGGCGGGAATCCATTGCGCTCTCCGCCTCCGTGCTGCGGCAGCTTGCGCTTGCCGCCATCGCTCTGATCGCTGGGCTTCGGTTGTATGTCCATATCCGCAACTCCGAGTTGGCGCGTGCGCCGGGCCTGGGGGAGATTGCGGTCACCGCCTTCTTTCTGGTGCTGCTGATCCTGCTGTTCGATCGGCTTATCCCGCAGCTTCTGTTCACGCGAACGCGCGGACTTTGGATCGCCCACATCCGCATCCTGCTCGAGGTCATCTTCTACCTGCTTCTTCCAGTCACGCTGACGCTTGGGCTTATGCTCTCGATCCTTGCGCTGGCGGAGCCCGAGGACGAGCAGGAGGAGGAGCATCCCTCCGAGGCCATGGATGCGCTGCTCGAGGCCGGCGAAGAGGAGGGAATCCTGGAGGAGAGCGACCGCGAACTGGTGCGGTCAGCCGTCGAATTCGGCGATAAGGTGGTGCGCGAGGTGATGACGCCGCGGCCGGAGATCTTCGCTGTGCCCGGAAGCCTCAGCCTGCGCGAGTTGCTGGAGCTGCTAAAGGACAACTCTTTCTCGCGTGTTCCTGTTTTCGAAGACTCTCTCGATCACGTCACCGGAATCGTTTTTGCCCGGGACATGCTGCAGGTTCTGGATACCGAAGCGGCGCATCGGACTGTGGCCGAGCTGCAGCGCCCAACGGATTTTGTGCCCGAGACCAAGAACGTCGCCAAGCTGCTGCGTGAAATGCAGTACGAGAAGCAGCACATGCGGATTGTTATCGACGAGTACGGCGCAGTCGCTGGCCTGGTTACAATTGAAGATCTGCTGGAGGCGATCGTCGGGAGCATCGCCGATGAGCACGATGAGGAAGACGCGGTCGATGAGCCGGTTCGCGAACCGGACGGAACCTACGTGGTTCCGGCAAGCTTCGAGGTTTCGCGGCTGCGGGAACTTTTCGCAGAGCAGCTGGAGCCGCCGTCGCGTCCCACTGAATCCGTAGAGGCGGTCGATGTCGGGGATACCGATGCAGACGGACGCAGCAGCGGGCAGAAATTCGCGCTCCACCTGCCGCAGAACTATGAGGCCACCACATTGGGAGGGCTGGTCTCGGAGATCGCGGGGCATATCCCGCTTGCGGGCGAGGTGATTGCGTCCGATGGCCTCAGGTTCGAGGTGCTCGCCTCGACCGACCGCAAGGTCGAACGAGTACGTGTTGGGTTAGTCTCCGTACCAGCCGAGGAGCGCGGCTAGAGCGGCTTTGTCTCGCGCGGCTGTCTACTTGCACTCGCCTTTGGCGCTGCAAGGAATGGTGTACGGACCCAAATCGATCTTCTGATTGAGCCGGACGTTGGAGTAGGTCGCAGTGTCCGTGTTCCCGGTGGGATCGAAGAACTCCTGCTTCAGCGAGACGTCCCGGGTTGGGTCCACCCAGATGGTGATGTGGGTATAGCTGTTTCTGACGCTGGGGTCCTTGGAGACGAGGTCGAGCTTCTCGGTCTGCACGGTTTTGGAGCCGTCACTGAGCGGCTCGGTTCCCTGGTCGGTGATATTCCAGGCCTTGGCAAGATCGCTGCCGCTACCTCCGAATCCCAACGTCAAGAAGGTTTCCACGCGGCCCTGATTGGCGCCGGATGCGGCGACTTGATCCAGGTGCTTGTTGGCTGCGGTATACAGACGAACGTTGCCGTTCTTGTACTCGACGATCTTGAGATCGGGGCCGAAGCGTCCGCCGAACTGGGTCGAGCCTCCATTGCGCACGAAATAGACAGTGCCGGTTTCGGTCGAGGTGTCGTTCACCAGCTTTTCCAGGTGCACGCGTTTGATATCGGCCTGCGCGGACTTGAAGTTCTTGCTGGCCGCGTCCATCTGGCTGAGGACCTGCTGGAGCTTGCTGTTGTTCGCCTGGCCAGCAGCGAGGACGGGAAGCGCGGCGAGGACAAAGGCTGCGGCGAAGCTGGAGGCTCGGGTGCGTCGATCCATATTGAATTCAACTCCTTGAAGCGGGGAAAGTCGCGAGATGTCCGCGGTCGTCCATCGTGGCGGCTAGCGAATCACCCATGCATTGTAGGCGATGATTTTTTTGCCGCTTGCGTCGTATACCGGTTCGACGCGCTCCAGGGTCACGGCGCCGGAGATCGGTTCGACGACACGAAGGATAGCTGCGTCGCGGGTGTCCTCATCCTGCGCGGGTTGCGGGCCGCCAGCGAGGTCGGCACGGATCTGGTAGATGAAGCGCGGGCTGCCATCTACCTGGCCGGCTTCCTTGACCAGCACTTCACTGGAGTTGAGGGCGACGGTTTCGACCGGCTTGTCTTTGAAGTCAATGAAGCGTGGCGACACGAAGAGGAAGATCAGGATCAGCGTCACCATTACGTCGTAATGGAGAGTTCCACGATCTTCGGTCCACCAGAGGTATCGGTTCAGCAGGTTCGGCATTGCATTCCTATGCTACTGTACCTCCCGTGTGCTCCGGACGGCGCATGCTCCCTCACCCGGATTGTGGGGGAAGTGCCACCGATTGTGTTACTTAGAAGCTACTACCGGCTGCAAAGTATTCAATCCAGATGAGTTGCTCCTAAAATGGGCAAAATCAGCGAGTTACGTGCCCAAGGCGGCGAAACCTCGGACCCATTGCCGGGGTTCTTCCTTCGACGTTTCCTTGTGTCAAGAGTTGCCGGTGCGCGGATACTCCCGACGCTTCGGAGGACAATTGCGGCTGAAGAGCGCGCCACCCTCAGTGTAGATCCTTTATTAATTCTCTTGACCAAATTGCAATTTGTAATATCATTATTGCAAATTGCGATGGGGGGCAAGGTGAAACTGGCTGAGAAAATTCGCTACCTGCGCGAGGTGGAAGGATTGCTGCGCGGATTGGGACGAGCGATGTCTCAGCAGGAGGTGGTCCGCGCGATCGCAGATGAGACCAGGGGAAAAGGAATCTCGCAGTCCTACCTCTCTCAGATTGAGTCCGGAGCGCGGCCTCACCTAACCAACACGACTCGGCTACTGCTGGCCGGTTTTTTCAAGGTGCACCCGGGCTACCTCGTGGAAGATCCTGAGGAATTTCAAGCCGAGTTGCGGACTTTGGAGATCGCCGAAGACAGGCTCGACCAATGGCTCGTCGCTGGGGCAGAGCGGTTTCGCAGGCGCGATCCGGAGCTGTGCCGTGCTTTGCTGGCGACGGCGCATCATGAGGACTCACGCGGTTGCCTGCTGCTGCTGGAGTCGATTATCAAGACACCGGGACTGGCTCAGCGGCTGGCTAGCGCACTGAAGCCGAACGACGAACCGGTGCAGCAGGGCGCGCGCGGGAAGAAGGCCTCGTGATGACCACTTTCTATCTGATCTGCTTTGTCCTTGGGTTTGTTCTGAGCGTGCTGGCAGCTTTTGCCGGACTGGGCCGGGTACACTTCGCACATTTGCGTGTGGGGCACTTTGGCTTGGGAGGCGGCCACGTCGGCGCCCGCGCACACGCCGCTGCGAGTGGATCTGCCTCGGCGCTCAACGGAGTGACACTGCCGGCGTTTCTGTGCTGGTTTGGTGGCGCGGGATATCTCATGGAGCGATACAGCTCGCTGTACGCGCCGCTGGTGCTTCTGCTGGCGGTAGGGTCGGGACTGATGGGCGGGGCAATTTTATATGTTGCGTTGTTCCGGATCCTGATCCCGCATGAACGGGTGCTGACCGAGGATGAGACGCGGATGGATGGTGTGGTCGCGCGCGTGTCCAATGAGATCCGCGCAGGTGGTATCGGCGAAATTCTCTTTTCACAGACTGGCACGCGCCGCGGCGCTGCGGCGCGGAGCGAATCAGGTGCGGCGATTGCGCGAGGCACCGAGGTGGTTGTGCTTCGGTATACGCGCGGCATTGCCTACGTCAGTCCATTACATGAGCTGCTTTCCGAGGCCCATGTCCCTTCCACCTCCAACCCTGCACTTTGAAGGAAGTCCGATATGCAGACCCAACTTGTACCGCTTATTGTCGTCGGCGGAGCCGTCGTTGCGATTCTTATTCTGTTGATTGCCCTGGGCAAGATGTTTCGAAAGGTGGGGCCAAACCAGGCGGTGATCGTGTATGGCTTCCGCAAGCCAAGGATCATCAAGGCCGGCGCGGCGGTCATCTTTCCGGTAGTGGAGACGTACCGAGAGCTCTCGCTGGAGCTGATGAGCTTTGACGTGGCACCCCAGCAGGACCTGTACACGAAACAGGGTGTCGCGGTAACGGTGGAAGCGGTTGCGCAGATCAAAGTGCGATCGGACAACGAGTCGATCCTGACCGCGGCCGAGCAGTTCCTGTCGAAGACCCCGGACCAGCGCGAGAGCCTGATCCGGCTGGTGATGGAGGGCCACCTGCGGGGCATCATCGGGCAGTTGACGGTGGAGCAGATTGTGAAGGAGCCGGAGATGGTTGCCGAACGGATGCGCTCGACCTGCATGGATGACATGTCCAAGATGGGCCTGGAGGTTGTGAGCTTTACGATCCGCGAGGTGCGTGACAAGAACGAATACATCACGAACATGGGACGGCCGGACGTTGCGCGGATCAAGCGCGACGCCGAGATTGCAACGGCTGAAGCGGAGCGCGACACGGCGATACGCCGTGCCGTGGCATTGCGCGAGGCCGCGGTAGCAAAAGCCGCCGCAGACCAGGAGCGAGTGATTGCGGAAACGGCGTCGCAGACCAAGCAGGCCGAGGCGCAGCGCGATCTGGCGATTTCAAAGGCGCAGTATACGGAGCAGTCGCGTCGCCAGGAGGCGAATGCGGACAAGGCCTACGAACTGCAGACAAACGTGATGCAGCAGCAGGTGGTGGCAGAGCAGGTTAAGGTGCAGCAGATCGAGAAGGAACAGCAGGTGAAGGTGCAGGAGGCCGAGATCCTGCGGCATGAAAAGGAACTGATTGCTACGGTTCTCAAGGGCTCCGAGATCGAGGCGCAGCGTATACAAAACATCGCCGCTGCCGAAAAGGCGAAGCTGATGATTGAAGCGGAGGGCCGCGCTGCCGCCGCGCGCGCGCAAGGCGTGGCACAGGCCGATATCACACGGTTGCAGGGTACGGCCGAGGCGGACATCATCCTTTCCAAGGGAGAAGCCGAAGCCAAGGCCATGAACGTGAAAGCGGAGGCGTACCAGGAGTGGACGCAGGCCGCGGTAGTGGACAAACTAATCACCAATATGGCCGAGGTTGTGCGCGCGATGGCGGAGCCGCTGGCCAAGGTGGATAAGATCACCATCGTATCCACGGGAGGAGATGCACAGACCGGAGCCAACAAGGTGATGGGCGATATGACAAAGATCGCAGCGCAGGTGCCTGCTTTGTTCGAGGCCTTAAGCGGCATGAACTTGACGGATCTGATGAAGAACGTGAAGGCCATGAAGCCGCGGGAGGACGGACCCACTCTCGAGAACGGGCAAAGTCATTGAGGGGTTGACGTATGCCGGTGCGGCGCAGAGAGGGCCGCACCGGCACAACTTTTCACTAACGGCAAAAGAAAGGAGCGGCTATGGCATTGCTCGAACGAGTTTCGACATTACTGCGCGCCAATATCAACGACCTTCTGCGGAAGGCCGAAGATCCGGAGAAGATGGCACGGCAACTGGTGCTGGATATGGAGAACCAGTTGATGCAAGTGAAGACGCAGGTGGCGATTGCGATTGCAGACCAGCATTTGCTGCTGAAGAAGCAGACCGATGAAGAGACGGCACGCGCTCACTGGCTGCGAAAAGCGGAGCTCGCGGTGGCCAGGCAGCAGGACGATATGGCTCGGGCTGCGCTGGAACGGGCGCTCTCACATCAGCGCATGGCGGAGGGACTGGCACAGCAGCATGCGGACCAGAGCGCCGAAGCAGAGACTCTGCGGGGGGCGTACGGCAGGCTGCAGCAGAAGTTGACGGAGACGCAGGGACAGGTGGAACTGCTGGTCACCCAACTACGACGGAACCGTGCGGCGCAGAGGATCAACGCGGCACAGATCATGGTCGAGAGCGGCTCCGCGGACCGCAAACTAAGAACCATTGCAGCGAAGGTGAAGGAGGTGCAGGACCAAAACCAGATTTCGCGTACGCTGCTGGGAATCGCCTCCGTCGAGACGCTGGAGGATCGTTTCTCGACGATGGAGCGCAACGAGGAGGTCGAGGCGCTGCTGCTGGAGCTAAAGGGAAAGACGCAGGAGCGGCTGGCTGGCTAGGGAGGATTTTAGAGCTGGGAGGCCATCTGAGACGCTGCAGATTCGATGGGGAAGTCCCAGTCAGCCGGGTGCGCTTCCGACGCATGGTCGGACAGCTCGTGATCCACGGAATGGTTTCCGCTGGTGAGCAGCTTTTCGAGCAAAGGGACGGCGGCGCGCTGGGCTTCGATGAAGTCCACGCCATCGACGGTGAGGGTGAACTCGGCGTTGTCGGCGCGGGTGATGTATTTCTTTTTTCCCAGATACCAGGTGGTGAATTCCAGATAATCGCGGGGGAAGCCCATGCGCTGCTCGATCTCGGCGAGCTCCACTTCAGGGCTGTCGGGATACATGCGGCGGCGGTAATAGAGGATGGCAAGGACGGCGAGACGGCGATTGAGATCGCCTTCCACCTGGTCCATGAAGTCCACCGTAGTAGACAGCGGATTCTGGAATGTGACCTGACGCATGGACCGGCGCGCGTTGTATTCGGACCGCTGGCTGGGGTCGGAGAGAACGCGGTAGGCCTGGGTCAGCTGGGTGAATTTCTCCAGATTGCCAGTGGCGGCGTGATCCGGATGGTATCGGGCCGCCAGGAAGCGGTAGACGCGGTGAATGGTCTCTTGCGTGGCCTGCGGGCTGATCTCCAGGAATTCGTAGTAATCGGGAATTTCTGTGCCGGGCATTTTGCGTACCTCACGTAAATCAAGATCCGGCCTAAGCTGCTCCATGCCGTCTAGGAAGGAAGCGCTGGGCCACCACTGTCCGAGGGTACGGGTGGGTCAAGGGATGGAGCTATCCCATCTTTGGGGGAGTTGAGGGTGAGGAGGAGAAGCGGATTCCCTATGGAAACAGCGAAAAAAGCGTCGAGCCAGGGGGAAGGCTATCGCGAGGTGACTTGCTCCCCTGTGGCGCGGACTTTATCCCAGTCTTCAGCGTGATCGGTCAGGCGTGCTTCGGGGGCGGGCCCGTCGCTATGGGCGCCGCTGGTAAGCAGCTTGTCAAGCAGCGGGATGCTGGTGCGCTGGGATTCGATGAAATCCACGCCATCCACGGTCAGTGTCAGCTCAGCGTTATCTGCTTTGGTGACGTAACGCTTCTTGCTGAGATACCAGATGGTGAAGTCGAGGTAGTCACGCGGAAAGCCCATGCGTTCTTCGATCTCGGCGAGCGTGACCTCTGGGTTGTGCGGATTGGTACGGCGACGGTAGTAGAGGATGGCGAGCACAGCGAGACGGCGGTTAAGGTCACCGGTCGTCTGATCCATGAAGTCGACCGTAGTGGAAAGCGGAGGCTGCGTGGAGGTGTGGCGCGCTGCCCGCTGGGCGTTGTACTCGGCTCTCCGGGCGGGGTCGGAGAGGATTCGGTAAGCAGCGGTGAGCTGGCTAAACTTCTCGAGGTCGCCTGTGGCATGGTCCGGATGGTAGCGGGCGGCAAGAAAACGGTAGACACGGTGGATGGTCTCCTGCGTCGCCTGTGGGCTGATCTCCAGGAATTCGTAATAATCGGGGAGTTCGGTTTCAGCCACCGGTGACCTCAAGACAACTCAGATGCATGCAACCAGCGCGTGAAGCGCCTTCGCGGAAGGGGAATCCGGCTCGCGTTTTTGCGAGTGTAGGCGGGGGAAGCGGCCGGCGCAAGCTTCATCTGCTGAGAAAGGCCAGCGCGGGGCGTATCAGCGCTTTGTGATGATCGATTCGCCGTTCATGTACGGAACCAGCACCTCCGGAATGCGGATGGTGCAGTCGGACTGCTGGTAGTTCTCGAGGACCGCCAGGTAAGTTCGTCCGACGGCGAGGCCGCTGCCGTTGAGGGTGTGGAGGAATTCGGATTTCTTGGAAGCGGCGGGGCGGTAGCGGATGTTGGCGCGACGGGCCTGGAAGGACTCAAAGTTGGAGCAGGAGCTGATCTCGCGATAGAGCTGCTGGCCGGGAAGCCAGACTTCGAGGTCGTAGGTCTTGGCGGAAGAGAACCCCATATCCCCGGTGGAGAGCAAGGTGCGGCGATAGGGCAGGCCGAGGAGCTCGAGGACGCGCTCGGCGTCGCGGGTGAGCTGCTCGTGCGCTGCGGCGGAGTCCTCGGGCCGGGTGAATTTGACCAGCTCGACCTTCTGGAACTGGTGCTGGCGGATCATGCCGCGGACATCCTTGCCATAGCTGCCGGCCTCGGAGCGGAAGCACGGGGTGTAGGCGCAGTAGCTGATGGGCAGGCCGGCCTCCTCCAGGGTCTCGTCGCGCAAGAGGTTGGTCACGGGAACTTCGGCGGTGGGGATGAGCCAGTGGTCGTTCTCCTGGAGCTCGCCGGGGACCCATGGGCCCTTGTCGTCGCAGTGGAAGAGGTCCTGGGCGAATTTGGGGAGCTGGCCGGTTCCGAAGAGGGAGCGGGAATTGACCATGTACGGCGGCAGGACCTCGGTGTAGCTGTGCTCGCGGGTGTGGAGGTCGAGCATGAAGTTGGCGAGGGCGCGCTCGAGGCGGGCTCCCTGGCCATAGTGGACGACGAAGCGGGAGCCGGAGATTTTTGCGGCGCGTTCAAAGTCGAGGATGCCGAGCCGCTCGCCAAGCTCCCAGTGGGGGAGCGGTGTAAAGGCCGGATTTGGGGGCGTGTAGGCGAGGTCGGCTTCGCCGGCCGCCGTGACGCGGTCGATGCTGTCCCAGACCTTGACCACGCGGTTGGCGTGCTCGTCCCGGCCGATCGGGACGGAGTCCTGGGGAAGGTTGGGGATGTTTTGCAGGAGGGTGCGGAGCTGTTCGTCGGCCTCGGTCGCGGCGGCTTCGAGGGCCTCGCCGCGGGATTTCAGGTCGGTGAGCTGGGCGGAGAGTTCGGAGGTCTCGGCACCTTCGCGCTTGAGGCGGCCGAAGTCGGCGGAGAGCTTGTTGCGCTGGGCTTTGAGGGATTCGGCCTGGGTGATGGCGTCACGGCGGCGGGCGTCGATGATGGTGAACTGGCCGAGGACGGTTGCCGCATCGAGGTTGCGGGCGCGGAGCTTTTCTTCAACGAGGGATAGGTTTCCCCGGACAAAGGCGAGATCAAGCATTTGAGGTTGATTCTAACGGACGGCGGCCGATGGGCCGAGGTGCTAGGTGCCGGCCGCGATCTCAGAACTGGACTCGGTGGCCAGAGTGGCGCGAAGGTACTTGTGCGGGTTCACCGGAGTGCTACGGATGCGGACCTCATAGTGGAGGTGAGGGCCGGTGGTACGGCCGCTCATGCCAACGTATCCGATGACCTGGCCGCGGACGACGGTCTGGCCGGCCATGACGGCAAAGCCGGACATATGTCCGTAGCAGGTCTCAACGCCATGGCCGTTGTCGAGGATGACCTCGCGTCCGTAGCCGTTCTGCATCTGGGCAGACTTGACGAGTCCGTCTGCCGTGGCGCGGACTGGGGTGCCGATTGGGGCAGAGATGTCAATGCCGGGGTGGAACTCGCCTTCGCCGGTGCCGTTGATGGGATCCTCACGTTGGCCGAAGCTGGAGGTGATGGGGCCGAGCACAGGCCAGAGGTTAGGAGCGGAGACGAGCAGGCTGCCGGCCGCACTGGGAGTGAGGGTGCCGAAGCCGGAGATGCCATCCACAGGCCGGAGCGAAGAGCCGCTGAGGGCGGTGTTGCGGAGCTCGTAGAAGGTGTTTACGGACTTGTAGTAGTTGACGTCGTTGTCGGAGATCAGCGGGGCGTCGGCGGCTTTGGCGGCTGCGTGGCCGAAATGCATGTGGCTGATGGGACTGCCAAATTTGCCGGCGGTAAGGCCGTAGATGGCTGACACCTGGGTGGCCAACGAGCTAAGCGAGGCAGCCTGAACGTCCTTCTCGTGCTCTTTGTGCTGCAGGACGGCGTAGTCGCGCTGGAGGTTGTCGCGGTCGTTGCGAAGCTGATTGAAGCGGGCGGTTTTGATGAGCATGCGGGAGTAGGAGCCCGCAAGGCCGGTAATGGTGAAGGTTCCGATAACCGCGGCGGCTACGAAGACGTAGGCGTAATGCAGCGGGACGGGAAGCTTGCGCACGGCACCGGACTCATCCCGGCTGACCAGGATGATGTAATACCGCTTCTTCAAATGAAAGCGCTTCGAGATCAAACAGCGGAATCCGGGTCCTGGATTGGCCGTTTCCGCAGTACAGGCGGGCCGGACGGCACGGAAGGATTCAGGGGTGGCAAATGAAATTCTGGAATGGTCATTTGATTGCCAAAAGCCCTGTTGCGATCCCTCTTGGACTTGCTCGTTTAAGCCTACCAGCCTGTGGAGGGGGTGGCAAACCAAATACCTGCCCTATGGCCCGGAAGTTGCACCGCCGCATCGAGGGGTTGGAAGGGTGTGCCGATGGAGGGAATCTGCCGATTGCGGCGTATGCTGGGCGTGATGAAACGGCCGATGGGCGAGCTGGAACTGATTGACAGGATTCGGGCAGGCGCCGGCAGCCGAGGGGGCGCAGGGGTCGCGCTGGGGATCGGGGACGACTGCGCGATCCTGCGGCCTCCGAAGGGACACGAGCTGCTGGTGACGACCGACCTGTCGCTGGAGGGACGGCATTTCCGGCGGGAGTGGCATCCGGCAGAGTCGGTGGGACACCGGGCCCTGGCTCGCGGGTTGAGCGATCTGGCGGCGATGGGAGCAAAGCCGTTGGCCGCGTTTCTGTCGCTCGGGCTGCCGGGAGAGATGACGGCGAGCCGTGCCGGGCTGCGCTGGGTGGACGGCTTCTTCCGCGGCCTGGGTCGGCTGGCAGAAGAGATTGGCGTGCCGCTGGCTGGCGGGGATACGTCCGAGGCGGCGGGGGAGCAGGTGCTGGCCGATATTGTGCTGGTGGGCTCGGCGCCGCGGGGGAGATCGCTGCGGCGGAGCGGGGGAAAGCCGGGCGATCTGCTGTATGTGACGGGGACGCTGGGCGGGTCGGCGATGGAACTGGCGGAGCTGCGCGCGGGGAGGCGGAGGAGGAGTGGAGAGCATCCGCATGTGTATCCGGCGCCGCGAGTGAGAGTGGGATTGGAACTGGTGCGGCGGAGGCTGGCTTCGGCGGCGATCGATCTGAGCGATGGGATGTCGACGGACCTGGGGCATCTTTGCAGGGAGTCGGGGCTGGGGGCCGAGGTGTGGGAGGAGAGGCTGCCGGTTGCGAGGGGAGCGAGTCTGGAACAGGTGCTTCACGGGGGTGAGGATTATGAACTGCTGTTCGCCGCTCCGGCCAGGGCGAGGGTGCCGCGAACGATCGGCGGGGTAAGCGTGACGGCGATTGGGCGGCTCGTGCGGGGGAAAGCGGTTTGGCTGATGGCGAGCGATGGAAAGCGGCAGGCGTTAAAGCCGGGTGGTTGGGAGCACTTTGGGGGAAGCGAGGCAAAAGCTCCGGGAACGAGCGCGGGCAAGCCTCTGAAAAAGTGAACCCCATCCTCTGGTGGGAGGATGGGGCACCCTGGATGGTCCTACTGTGGTGTGCCTGAACGCCGCGGTGCTGCCTCAGGCTGCGTGGTGATTGCGATCATGTGGGACGGATCCTTCGCCTGCGGAGGCGATGTCGTGCGCGCCGGTGTCGCGGAGACCCTGCTTGGCCAGAGAAACCTGTTCGGAGGTGTCGCAGTGGACGCTTAGCAGCGTGCCTCCATCGCGAACCGCGCCTTCATACCGCTTGGCTTCGTACTCGGGGATGCCCATGCCGACCAGGGCTCCGATGAGTCCGCCGACGACTCCGCCTGCACCAACTCCGGCGAGTGCGGCGACGATGGGTCCGGCGGCGAGGAGTGGGCCGATGCCGGGGATGGCGAGGGCGCCGAGCCCGGCGAGCACGCCGAGAGTCCCTCCGATGACGCCTCCGGTGGCAACGCCCGCGGTGGTGCCTTCGGGGGCCTTGGTGTTCTTCTGGTGGGCAAAGGCGCGGGTGGTCTCATCGTCCGGCATAAGCACCGAGATGGCCTGGTTTGCGAATCCGAGGGTGAGAAGGTGATCGACGCCGTTTTCAGCGGTGGCGGGCGTTGCGTAGAGCCCGAAGACTGCGGTGTTCTTCCGTTCCATGCACAACTCCTTTGGTTGCGGCTCGCGGACTGGCGAGCACTGCAGTGCGTTGCGTTGAGAACCTAGTTTGCTGCAGCACAAGGATGCGCCGCGCGGGTTGGCCCAGCACATAAGATGGAGGGTTGCAGGGCGGAGTTGCCATGGCTTCCGGCTTCGGTTTGGAGCACACGCAAACTGCTATAAGCTCGGAGATAGTGAAGACACCAGAGAAGCGTATGCATGATTCGACCAGGATTGTTCGCTCGACCCTCACTCGCGCCGCGGCCGGAGAGCCGCTGCACCCGGGACCGGTTTTTGCGGCTCCGTATCACACGCCTGGAGACCCCAACGATGCGGCTTACAGCTATGCGCGCTCGCACAACCCAACCTGGACGGCGCTTGAAAAAGTGATTGCACAGATGGAGTCGGGCGAGTTTGCCGCGGCGCATGAGCAGGCGGGAGAGCGGTATCGCGCCAACGCGCTGGTATTTGCTTCTGGAATGGCGGCGGCTACTGCGGTGTTCGGCGCAGTGCTGCGGCCCGGGGATGTGGCGGTGTTGCCGGAGAACGCTTACTTCCACACGCGCTCAGTGATGCGCGAATTCTTCGAGCAGATGGGAGTTGTGGCGCGCTATGCAGGGACGGCACGCGACGCGCAGGGCGATCACCTCCAAGGCTCGAAGCTGCTGTGGATTGAAACGCCCAGCAATCCGACGATGGACATCTGCGACATCACCGCGCTCTGCCGTAAAGCGCACGCAGCCGGCGCGCTGGTTGCGGTGGACAACACGACGCCGACGCCGCTGGGACAGAAGCCGCTGGCGCTGGGCGCTGATTTTTCCGTGGCTTCGGATACGAAATCGATGACAGGGCACAGCGACATTCTGCTGGGGCATGTGGCGACCCGAGATCGTGAACTGCTGCAGAAGATCGACCAGTGGAGAACGCTGACCGGAGGGGTGCTGGGACCGATGGAGGCCTGGCTGGCGCTGCGTTCGATTGGGACGCTGCCGCTGCGGCTGGAGCGGAGCTCGCAGAATGCACAGAAGATTGCAGAGTATCTGCGGACCCGGAAAGAGGTGAAGACGGTGCTGTATCCAGGCCTCAAGGATCATCCCGGGCACGAGATTGCGGCACGGCAGATGCAGTACTTCGGGGCGGTGCTGAGTTTTGAGCTGGAGAGCAAGGCGAAGGCAGAGGCGTTTTTCGCCAATGTGAAGCTGGTGACGGAAGCGACCAGCTTCGGAGGCACTTGTACCTGCGCCGAACGTCGTGCGCGCTGGGGTGGAGACGCAGTGCCGGAGGGATTCATCCGGCTCTCTGCGGGCATCGAAGACCCCGAGGACCTGATTGCAGATATCGGGCAAGGCTTGGACGCGACGCGGTGACGATGCTGAATTTGAAGATGAAGCGTAGCGCGAACTCGCTGGGGCGTGGCGCGGACCAGCTGGTCTGCGATCCGTACTGGATTACGCCGAAGCTGGCGATCGTGCCCAGGCCGCACGGCGGCGAGTCAATAGCGCAAGAGATGGCGGCCATGCGGTCGGCTGGTATCGATGTGCTGGTCTCCATGCTGGAGGTGCGCGAGGCACGGGAGCTTGGGCTGGAACAAGAAGAAGCCGCGGCGCGAGGCGCGGGGATCCGCTTTGTGAACTTTCCCATTCCGGACCGCAGGACGCCGACCGATAAGGAGGCGTTCGAGAGGCTGATTGATTTTCTGGAACGCTCCATGGCAGACGGCAAGCGCGTTGGAGTTCATTGCCGAATGTGCATCGGGAGAGCGTCGGTGGTTGCGGCGAGCCTGCTGGTGCGGTCGGGGCTAAAGAATGAAGAAGTATGGCGAACGATTTCGATTGCACGCGGCACCTCGGTGCCCGACACCGCACAACAGCGAGCGTGGGTGGAAGGCGAGATGCAGCCAAAGGCGTGGCATTTGATATGAGCTTCGCACGGGAGTGGCGGGCTGAAGTGCTGGACCGCGCCCCCTTGATCGCTCCGGCGCAACAGTTTGTGTATCCACGGCAGGTAGCTGGCGAAGAGGAGACACTGGCGCGCGGGGCGCTGTTGCTGATGGTGCGGCCTGCCGGGGGCGGCGAGTTTCTGGCGACGTGTGCGCGCGGTTTCTCGGATGCGCGCATGCCGACTGGAGTGTTCGGTTGTCCGAGGGCTCAGGAGATGTGCGCGGCGGCGGGTGGATATGCCTACGTGGTGGACACACGCGCTCCGGAGAGGTGCGTGCAGATCCCGCTGCGGCCGGTGGTAGAGGTGCGGGAGCTCGCGGATCATGGGTTGCTGGTGTTTGTGGGATTCCACTCGGTGGTGGCGTGGGGGAAAGGAGGGCTTGCCTGGGAGTCCGCGCGGCTGAGCTGGGAGGGAATCCGTGTGGCTGAAGTGAGCGGGGGCGAGCTGCGCGGCTTTGGCTGGGATCTGCAGACCGACCACGAGGTGGCGTTTGCGTTGGACCTGGAGACCGGCAGGCACCGCGGCGGAGCGTTTCCGGGCTGAGGCGTTTGGGTGCGCGGACTACTGGCCAGCCGTGTAGAAACTGAGCGCTGCGTCACCCTGGGTGAGCGTGCGGCTCCGAGTGAGGCGGCCGTAACGATCCGGCAATGAGATGCGGCTGGCGTGCTCGGCGATGAGGAGTGCGTTGGGCGCCAGCATGGCGGACGCGCGTGCGCTGCCCAGGAAGTCCAGTGTCGCCGCGTACTCGCGGTCGGCTTCCCAGGGCGGATCAAGGTAGACGACGTCGAGCGGAGTGGCGGCACGGGCGAGGCTGTCGAGCAGGGCGGCGGCTCCGCGGGTCTCGACGGTATGACCGGCAGTGATGCCGAGCGCGCTGAGGTTCGCACGGAGGGCAGCGAGGGCGGGTGCTGCCTTTTCGGCGAACCAGACGTGGGCACCGCCACGGCTCAGCGCCTCAATGCCGACGGCCCCTGTACCGGCGTAGAGATCGGCAAAGCGGGCTCCGGGCAGGCGCGGCGAGAGGATGTTGAAGAGGGTTTCGCGCAGACGATCGCTGGTCGGCCGGGTGCTGTCCCCGCGGGGCGCAACCAGCCTTCGCGAGCGGTAGGTTCCGGCGATGACGCGCATAGCTCCATTATCGCTTGCGGATGCGCGCGGCTTGGGTTGGGGCGCCCTAGGGGTGCGCATACAATACTCGTATGCGTGGATGGAGCTTCATGGCGGGCCGTCTCTTCGGAGTCGAAGTACGCATTCACGCGTTCTTTCTGCTGCTTCTGGCACTGGGCATGACCTGGGCGGCGGTGGCAGGCCTGAATCCCATACGGATGCTGATCCTGTGGGGGCTGCTGCTGCTGGCGGTGCTGATCCGGGAGACGGCGCGGGCGCTGGCGGCGGCCTGGTTCGGCTTGGAGTTACGCGGGATTCTGCTGCTGCCGACCGGCGGCCTGATGAGCTTTACCACGCTGGAAGCAACCGAAAGCGCTACCCAGGCAAAGATTCAGCGGCGAATGGCGCTGGTGGGCCCGGTGGCGAGTGTCGGCGCGGGCCTGTTGCTGGCGGGGCTGATACTGAGCTCGGCTCCGGGAGTGAACCTGATGGGCCGGCCGTGGGTTTCGCCGGCACATCTGCTGCGGTCGCTGGTGTGGATCAACATTTTGCTGGGACTGATCAATCTCCTGCCGGCACTGCCGCTGGATGGCGGTCACATGCTGGAAATGAGCGATGCGGGCGGGAAGCAGGGCGTCCAAGACACGCCGGCCCGACCTTCGCACGCGCTGGCGCGGCTCTGGGGATTCGGGGGCGGGTTCAGCCGATGGGCTGCGATCGGGCTGATTGTTTCCGGCATTCTGCTTTCGAACATGTGGTACGGGGTGTGGCTGGGCTTGATTGGCGCCTTTATGCTGGTCGGCGCGCGCATGGAAGGGCAGGGCATGCTGATCCAGAGCGAGGTGGATACGGTGCGGATGCGGGATGTGATGCTGACGCAGTTCAGCACGCTTTCGGCCTCGGACACGCTGGAAGATGCCTTGCAGCGTGCGGTGCATACGCTCCAGGATGTGTTTCCGGTAGTGCGCGGCGATACCTTGGTGGGGTCGGTATCGCGGCAGAACATTCTGGAGGCACTGGCGGCAGAGGGGAACAGCTACGTGCAGGGAGTGATGACGCGGAGCTTCCAGACGGCGCAGCCGGACGACTCGCTGGTGAAGACGCTGCGGCGCATCCTCGGGGATCAGGGAGCGCAACTGGTTCCGGTGATGGATGGGGAGCGCATTGTGGGGATTGTCACGCCCCAGAACCTCTCGCAATCCATGGGTTTGCTGAATCAGAGCCGAAGATTCCGCCGGGCCGAGAACTGACCGATTCCCCGGTTAGTTGAAAAAGCGGTGAAATGCTCAACAAATTGCGCGGGTGAGTCAGCTACCCAACGCACATCGCTCATACACCCGAGTAGGGTCATAGTTAGGGGGTAAAGGTCGAATGCTCTCAGTCAGCGAGGCCTCATGAAAAAGAAACAGAGTCCAATCGTGATGATCGGCCACGATGAGCACCTGCTTGCAACCCGGCAGTGGGTTCTACAGACCCGGGGATATCGAGTGATTACCGCGACCGACGCGTCGTTGCTGGAAACGCTTCCGCCGCAACCCCCGGTGGGGCTGCTGGTGCTGTGCCAGACGCTCTCGCCGGAGGAGCGCCACGACGCAGAGGCGCTGGCCGAAACGCGGTGGCCGGAGATCAAGTGCCTGACGCTTCCGGCGGAAGCGGGCCGCGCGCCGAACGGGCTTCTGGGGCAGTTGCTGCACACAATGGACGGCCCCGCGAAGCTGCTCTCCATGGTGACGGAGCTGGTAGGCAGCAGTTCCGAGCTGCAGGGAATGCGGCATCCTTAGGCCAGTGGGCGGCTATACTCAGCCTGCATGAGGACTGAGCGATGATGGCCGTGATGGGATCGCCTGCGTGAAGGATTCGGGCAGAGATGCGCCGCTGGCGCCGGGTCTGTATCTGGTCGCGACGCCGATCGGGAACCTTGAAGACATTACGTTGCGGGCGCTGCGGGTGCTGAGCCAGGCAGACCTGATTGCCTGCGAGGATACGCGGCAGACGCAGAAGCTGCGCAATCACTTCAGCATCGAGACTCCAACGGTGAGCTATCACCAGCACAACGAGTCCGGCCGGGCGCGTGAGCTGGTCGAGCGGCTGAAAGCAGGCGGGCGGATCGCCGTGGTGAGCGATGCAGGCACTCCGGGCATCGCTGATCCGGGAGCGGAGATCGCCTCGCTGGCGATTGCAGCGGGGATTCCGGTGTTTCCGGTGCCCGGCGCAAACGCGGCGCTGAGCGCCTTGGTCGCGAGTGGCCTCAATGTGGAGAGCTTCAGTTTCCGGGGGTTTCTGCCGGCCAAGTCGGGGCAGCGCAGGACGGAGCTTGAGGAGCTGCGACGGCAGGGAACGGCGGCAGGGACCTGCGTGTTCTATGAGGCGCCACATCGCATTGTGGAGGCGCTGGCGGACGTGGAGGCGGTGTTCGGGCCGGAGCAGTATGCGGTGGTCGCGCGGGAGCTGACCAAGCTGCACGAGGAGTTTCTGCGCGGGCCGGTGCGCTCGGTACGGGAGACACTTGCCGCACGGGAGAGCGTACGCGGGGAGTTTGTCCTGCTGTTTGCGCCGGTTGCGGTCGCAGAGGGTCCAGCGGAGTCGCTGGGGGCAGAGGTCGCCAGAGTGATGCGGGAGCTTGGGTTAGCGGAAATGGACGCGCTCAAGCGGGCGGCGAAAGCGCGTGGAATCGGCAAGAGCGAGGCTTATCGCGAACTGCAGCGGGAGCGCGGATCCGGTAAAGGGCGCTGAGGGACGGCGGCTACTCGCGGCCCTTGACGCGGTCGTAGAGGTAGCGGTCGCTGGTGGTGCCCAGGGACTCGTTGTAGAGGCTGGAAGAGCCGGCGGCCTCCTTGAGCTCCTCGCTGAACTCATGAATCGCGCGGAGATGGTCGGCGGTGGCCGGGATTTCGAGCTTCGGAGTTTTGAGGAACTTCTGATAGCCGCGGTCCACCAGCCGGGAAATCTGACCGCCGAGCACCCAGCCGGGACGGCTGAGCACCAGGGTGCTGCCATCGGGGGCGGCGGCTAACTCTGCTGCGCAGCCGTACTTGCGAACCTGGAAAGCCTTGGCGGTTGAACCCTCTCGCGAGGCGGAGACATCAAATTGATGTCCGGCGAGGTATTCGAGCGCGCTGGAGAAAGTGTGAATTGGGGTCTTCTTTGCCATAGGTTTAGATACGTTTAGACTTTAGTTTAACTGTCGCATATCCGATGGCCCGCTTCCAAGGGCTGAAAGGGCAGGCGCGCGGCTTGAGCGGCGCGCGATGAGGAAGGAACTTCGATGATTGCAACGGCGCGGTCGTATGGAGCGACGCTGCTGGAACGCATTGGAAACACTCCGCTGGTCAATCTGGACCGGCTGACCTCGCATTTGCCTGGTGTACACATTGTGGGCAAGGCGGAGTGGGCCAATCCGGGTGGGTCGGTGAAGGACCGCGCGGCCGCCGGCATTGTGCTGGACGCGGAGAAGCGCGGGCTGCTGAAGTTTCATCAGAAGGGCAGCGGCGCGCGCGGCCTGCTGGATGCAACCAGCGGCAATACAGGAATTGCCTACGCGATGCTGGGCGCGGCCCTGGGATTTCCGGTAACGCTGTGCGTGCCTTCGAACGTCTCTCCGGAGCGGAAGAACATTCTGAATGCCTACGGGGCTGAAGTGATCTGGACCGATCCGGCCGATGGATCCGATGGCGCGATTCGCAAAGCGCGGGCACTGGCCGCCGAGGAGCCGGAAAAGTATCTGTACGCCGATCAGTATGGCAACGAGCAGAACTGGAAGGCGCACTACCGGACGACGGCAAACGAGATCTGGCGGCAAACAGAGGGGCAGGTGACCCACTTTGTTGCCGGCCTGGGCACCAGCGGCACCTTTGTCGGGACGACGCGGCGGCTGAAGGAGCTGAACCCCAAGATCCAGTGCATCTCGATGCAGCCGGATTCGCCGTTCAACGGCTTTGAGGGGCTGAAGCATATGGCCACTGCCATCGTGCCGCCGATCTACGATGCCACGCTGGCTGACGAAAGCGTGTTCATGGAGACGGAGCGCGCTTACGACATGGCTCGCGAGCTCGGCCGCAACGACGGACTGCTGGTCGGCGTCTCGGCCGCAGGTGCGGTGGCAACCTCGCTGATGGTAGCCGAGCGCGAGGCGAAAGCAGGACGCGAGGCGGTGATCGTTACGATTTTGTGCGACTCCGCAGACAAGTACCTGAGCGAACGATTCTGGCGGGAGGGCTGATGCTGAAGTTGACCCAGGTGGATTACGACACGTTGCGCGCCCACGGAGAAGAGACCTACCCGCATGAGTGTTGCGGCGTGCTGCTGGGCAAGAATGGCGCAGACGGAAACCAGGTCCACAAGATTGTGCGCGCCGGAAACACGCGCACGGATCGCGCGCACGACCGCTATAACATTGCACCGGAGGAACTGATTCGGGCGCAGCGGCAGGCGCGAGGCCTGGGGCTGGATATCGTGGGCTTCTATCACTCGCACCCGGACCATCCGGCGCAGTGGTCGAAGACGGATTTCGAAGAGGCGCACTGGGTGGGCTGTTCCTACATCATCACCAGCGTGGAGCATGGCAAAGCCACAGTGAGCAACTCGTTTCTGCTGACAGGAACGGGAGAAGAAGACAAGAAGTTTCTGGATGAACAGGTACAAGTAGTGGCCGGCAATGCAAAGGAGAACGTGCAGGCATGAAGATTCATATTCCAACACCGCTGCGCCAGTACACAAGCGGACAGCAGACGGTGACTGTGGGTGGAGCGAGCATAGCCGAGGCTCTCCAAGATTTGACGGCGAACTACCCGGAGCTTCGCAACCACCTCTACACCGGCGAGGGCAAGCTGCGGTCGTTCGTCAACATTTACCTCAATGACGACGACATCCGCTACCTCCCGGAGAAGGAAGCAACCAAGACCGGCGAGAGCGACGAGCTGACCATTATTCCGTCGATCGCCGGCGGCAACTGAGCAGCAACGGCCGCCAAGGTGGCGGCAAAGCCCGATTCGGGCGAAGGACCCAAGATGCCTACCGCAACAATGAATGAAGTGGAACTTCCGAAGCTTTCCAATGACGAGATCTCGCGCTACTCACGCCACCTGATTCTGCCCGAGGTGGGCATGGAGGGCCAGCAGAAGCTGAAGGCCGCCAAGGTGCTGTGCGTGGGCACGGGCGGTCTGGGGGCGCCGCTGGCGCTCTACCTCGCCGCGGCGGGCGTCGGAACGCTGGGGCTCATCGACTTCGACGTGGTGGACGCGAGCAATCTGCAGCGGCAGATCATCCACTCCACCGAGACAGTCGGCATGCTGAAGGTGGATTCGGCCGAGAAGATGCTGAAAGGCCTGAATCCGTACATGAAGATCGTGAAGCACAACACGATGCTGACCAGTGCGAACGCTCTGGAGATCTTCAAAGACTATGACGTGATCGCCGACGGCACCGACAACTTCCAGACGCGGTACCTGGTGAACGATGCCTGCGTACTGACAGGCAAGCCGAACGCGTACGGATCGATCTTCCGCTTTGAAGGACAGGCGAGCGTATTCGCGACCAAGGAAGGCCCGTGCTATCGCTGCCTCTATCCAGAGCCGCCGCCGCCAGGACTTGTGCCCTCGTGCGCGGAGGGTGGTGTGCTTGGCATTCTGCCCGGGCTGGTGGGGATCATTCAGGCGACTGAGGTGATCAAGCTGATCCTTGGGATCGGCGAGCCGCTGGTGGGCCGTCTGCTGCTGGTGGATGCCCTGGGCATGAACTTCCGCACGCTGAAGCTGAGAAAGAATCCGGACTGCCCGGTTTGCGGCACGCACCCGACCGTCACCGAGCTGATCGACTACGACCAGTTCTGCGGCATAGAGAAGCCGAAGAGCGTGGGGCCGCTGGAGGTCGCGCGCGACAAAGCCGTGGGCGATGCTGCCGTCGTGGACGGCATCCCGCAGATCTCTGTCGAAGAGCTGAAGCGGAAGCTGGACGCGAAGGAAAACGTCTTTGTGCTGGATGTACGCGAGCCGCACGAGTACCCGATTGCGAACCTGGGCGCGCCGCTGATTCCGCTGGGCGAGTTGGAGAAGCGGGTGGGTGAGCTTGCGGCACAGAGGGATCGCGAAGTGGTGGTGCATTGCCGCTCCGGCGCACGCAGCCAGAAGGCGGCGCTGATCCTGAAAAATGCAGGCTTCAAAAACGTGGAGAATCTGGCGGGTGGAGTTCTGGCGTGGGCGGATAAGATCGATACGACTATGCCGAAGTACTAAGCTCGCTTCGCTGTAGGAACGAATTCTCTAAACTCAAGAGCGCGGCTGCTGATATGAGGCGGCCGCGCTTTTTTGCTATCGCAGGCTCACGTCCCAGATTCGAGAGAAACGCGCCTTTCCGGCAGGTCCTTCCACGTTGAGAACGACGACGTACTCGCCGGGCTGTCTAAAGGTATGGATCGGGTTCTGTTCGACGGACTGCGTTCCATCGCCGAAGTCCCACTTCCAGCTTGTAATCCGTCCGGTGGACTCGTCCTGAAAAGCCACCATGCGGCGCGCGGGATCGATCACCTTGAAGCTCCATCGCGCGTCGATCGTCTTGCGGAACTGCGGCTCCAGCGGCATCAGCCGGAACTCGCGCAAGTAATTTGCATTGCCGTACATGTTGTGCTCTGGCGAGAGATTCCAGAAGCCGTTGTTCTTCCCGTCGGGCGAGCCGTCGTAGTCGATGACGGCCCAGGAGAGGCCGACGATCTTGTTTTCATAGAGCAGCGACTCTACCGAACGCAGCGGTCCCTCGCACGCGGCGTAATCGAACGGCGTGATGTAGAACTCGAGCACATACCGGCCGGGCTGGCCAGGACGGAAGCTGTAGGACTGCGCATGATTGGCCCACGGCAGCTCCTTATCCCACGGCTGGCAGCCCCAGGCCAACGCCCAGTCCTTGCCCTCCGAAGGCGTGAAGATGTGATAGTTCTGCGCCTGCACGCCGTGCATGGAGAAGTGTGCGTCCCAAGGGTCCTGGTCGGAGTTGTTGCGGAACTGGGGGATCAGCGGGCCCCCGGAGTGGTCCCCGTCGACGACCACCTCAAAGGTGTCGTTGTGCAGGCCGGGGTCAGCGAAATCCCAGAAATTGTCGTAGGCCTCATAGAGGAAGTAGAGCCGGTTGAGGCCCTTCACCCAGCCGACTTTGACCTTGAGTTCGAGATCCTTCGGATCGGGCCTTACATGCTTTTTCTCGTCGTCGTGCATGTCTGCGAGCGTGATGGCGTAGCTGTCCGGCACCATCGCCCAGTCATCGTCTTTGCCGTCGATGCGGGGAATCTGATCGGTAGGGAACTGGAACACCTTGAGAATCGGATGCACCGGGGGAGTCGCCTGTTTCAGGTTGTCTGCGTCAGGCGTGCGCCGCGGCGGGGCCGCAGCGGTTGGCTGCGCAACGCTGCTCTGTGGCAGGAGGAATGAAAGGGGCAGCAAAAAGGCAAGCAGTACTCCGGGGACTCTCATGAGTTCAATATCGCCTTTCCAAGTTTCTTCCGAGCTGCGCCGCCGCTCGGATCTGCGATCGTCCTGCCGGTGGCATCACGGGCCTCCATGGCACAGGTAAAGCTGCGCTCCCCACTTTACCTTGCAAGTTGTGAAGTATGACGTTGTCCGCTCTCCCGCGGCGTGCAGGCGCTTAGTTGCCGGCTCTGTGGGAGTAGGGCTCTCCGCGGCGCCCCACCTGGGTGGGGTCGAAGCCGCTGGTCCCTGCCGGGTCCCAGGTCGCGCCCTGAGGGACCAGAACGTTCTCCACCTGGCGGCCCGTGTTGGATCCGGTGCGGACCTGGATGCGGCTGTTGTCGACACCTTTTTCCGCGGTCATGTACTGCTTCACGTTCAGCGTGCGCTCGGCGGAAGCATCCGGCTTCTCGCCGGCATCGTGATTGCCCACGATCACCAGCTTGGCGTTGGCATCGCGGGTGAGCTGCAGCGCGATGTCATCCAGACAGCCCTTGGCTTCGTTGTCTACGCGCACGGGGCGCTTGGGGTCTCGGGTAAAGGAGACGCTGCAGAGCACACGCACGGAGGGAGGCGGCGCAACCGGGGGTGGAGGCGGGGGCACCACCTCAACGGTAAGACTGGTACTTGCAGCTTGGCCGCGGTCGTCCACGGCATTGCACTTCACCGTAATCGGTCCAGGGTTGACATCGACTGCGGCCAGCGTCGCTGTGGGGCCGCTCCCGGTGATCTGGCCGGCGCTGGTTCCATACGAATACGTCAGCGGCCGGTCGCCGAGGCTTTTGGCCACGGCGGTGATCGATGTAAACGCTCCGGGCACGATTCGCGCGGGATTGGCGGTGCACGCAATCGATGGCGGAGCGCTTTCGGCCACGCGAAACGCGGCCCGGCATTGCTCAGCCTGTGACTTACGTTTGCCTGTGCGGACTGTTCCGGTGACGATGTAGCTTCCCGGCGGAACGCCGGTTGTGCTCACCCGCGCAGTGCTTCCGGTCGCTGAAATCAGGCCGGCCGTGGTGGTCCAGGTGTACTCCGGCGTACGAGCCGAGAGCGCTGCTGTCTGTAATTCGGCGTTGATGCGCACCGTTTCGCCGGCAACTACAGCGGCGGGCTCCGCAATGCAGCGGAGCTGGGGCGGCGTCTGGCTGCCGGCTTCCTCAGAAACGGCAGCCAGTGCCAGCGGCAGGTGCAGCAAGCTAGTGCAAACCAACAGAACCCAGCAGGCCCGTTGTGTACGCGAACCCATGAGCGGCTCCCTTTGCCCAAGTGTTACAGAGATTTGCGACAACAACCGGGTGAGGAATCCGGTCAGTTATCCCCACAGCAGTGCCACGGTGCTCCGAGAGCGCGAGCTGCGTACAGTAGAAAAGGGGGCATCCAAGCTTCATGGTCAGTCAGATGGGAGAGAACGCGACCGCAAGGCGAAGCCTTGTGCTGCGCGACGCTATGTCGCTCGGGGCGATCTTCCTGATTACCGGCCTGCTGTTCGTCTGCACGCTCTTCCTCTTCCGTTCGTTTTCCGCACATCGCGCAGAGCTGGCGCGGCGCTGGTCCGATCGGGGCCGCCGCGCACTTGCCGACAACAGACCCAAGGAGGCGATCGCCGATCTGCACGCCGCTATGCTCTACGCTCCTGGCACCCGCGACTACGAGCTGCTACTTGCACAGGCGCTTGGGAAAGCTGGGCGCACGGAGGAGAGCTACAACTATTTTGTGGGTTTGCACGAAACGGCGCCGGGCGATGGCGACATCAATCTCGCGCTGGCAAGGCTAGCCGCGGCGCGGGGGAATCGCAGCGAGGCGGTGCAGTATTATCGCGCTGCGATCTACGGGACGTGGAGCGCGGGCGACGGTCTGGAGCGAAGGGCGGCTGTCCGCTCCGAGCTGGCCCGATACCTCATCGCGCAGCAGGACCTGGAGAGCGCGCGCATGGAGCTGCTGATCGCAGGCGGCAACAGCCCGGATACCTATGAGCGCGACATGAACTTCGGTCATCTGTTTGAGGCGGCGCAGGACCCCGGGAATGCGGCTGTTTACTACCAGAAGGCGATTGCTCTGCGACCGGACAGTGCTGAGGCGCTGGAGAATGCAGGACGTCTGGCGTACTCGGCGGCGGACTACGCCTCCGCGCGGAAGTTGCTGGAGCGAGCCTCCGAACTGCGCAGCCGCCAGCACAGCCCGCAGGCGGCAGCCGACGCGGAGACCGCGCACAATGCTGCCCGCCTTCTTGAACTCACGCCGAGCCTCTCGCTGCCGCTCCACGAGCGCGTCAACCGTATTCTTGCCATGCGCATGATTGCGAAGAAGCGGCTGGACGCCTGCACGCAGCAGGTGGCTCAGCAACCCGCCACTTCAGACATTCCTGCACGCTGGTCCGCCGCGGAGGCAAACCCCAGCGCAGCCGTTCTGATCCGCGACCCAGCCCGGCAGGAAGCGCTCCTGAAGCTTATTTTCTACACAGAGCGCGCGCTCGATTCCGTATGCGGCCCTGCAACCGGCAACGATGCACTTGTGCTGCGTCTGGCCCCGACGATCAAGGAGGCCACCGTCGCCCATGACTGAGTCCCGCAACAGCACTCCGCCTGCGGGGTCCGCTGCAATGGATGCGCACGCGGCCAGCGTACGCGAAGAACGCCTGTTACTGCTGCTCTCGATCTTTGTTGGGGTCATCTCCGGCCTGCTGGTGGTGTCCTTCCGCATGGCCATCGAGTGGCTCACTGTGTTGCTGCAGGGATCACTGCCGGGGCCGCACCAGGCCCGGCTGTTGATCGTCCCTGCACTCGCCGGCATTGTGATTGCGGTGCTGGTGCGGTTCGTCTTCCCGGCGGCACGCGGCAGCGGAGTCAACCAAACCAAGGCCGCGCTGTACATTCACAACGGCTATATCTCCTCCCGTACTGTGCTGGGCAAGTTCCTGCTGTCCGCCTTCGCGATTGGCAGCGGATTTTCGCTTGGCCCCGAGGACCCATCGCTGCAGATCGGCGCGGGTGTTGCATCGCTCATCAGCCGGCGATTTGGAATTTCTCGTGCGCGCCTCCGGCTGTTTGCTCCGATCGGCGCTGCGGCCGGATTGGCAGCCGCCTTCAACGCTCCTATATCCGCGATCCTGTTTGTCATTGAGGAGGTTATCGGCAACTGGAGCGCTGCGGTGCTCGGGTCGGTGGTGCTCTCTGCCGTTTCCGCTGTTGTGGTGGCGCGCTGGTTCTGGGGTGCGGAGCCGATGTTCCGGATTCCGGTGGTCAACCTCGTCGACCCGCGCGAACTGATGGCGTATGCGGTGCTTGGGATTATCGGGGGCATTGCCTCCCTCGTCTTCACCAAAGCGGTGGGGTGGCTGCGCCCTATGCTGCGGCGGCAGGCGCCTAACTGGCAGTTGCTGCATCCTCCGGCTGCCGGATTTCTGGTCGGCTGCATCGGCTACTTCGGCCTGCCGCAGATCATGGGCGCCGGATACGAAACCATCGATCAGGCCATGCACGGCCAGTTCGCGCTGAAGCTTCTGCTCCTATTGGCGCTGTTCAAGATCGTCGCCACAACACTTTCCTTCTCCAGCGGCACTCCGGGAGGCATGTTCGCTCCAACGCTGTTTATTGGAGCCATGCTCGGCGCCTCCGTCGGCGCCTTCGAGCACATCTACTTCCCGCGCCTCACGGGGCCGATCGGATCCTATGCACTGGTGGGTATGGGGGTGCTGTTTGCCGCCTTTCTGCGCGCGCCGCTCACCTCGGTCTTCATGGTTCTGGAGGTCAGTGGAAACTATTCCATCATTGTGCCGGTGATCCTCTCCAACACCATCGCCTACCTGCTCTCGCGTGCGTTGCAGCCGGTTCCCATATTTGAGATCTTTACGCATCAGGATGGGCTGTACCTGCCCTCCATGGAAGAGCGCCGCGAAGAGAGCAATCTTCACCTGGAGGACGCGTTGCAGCCTATTTCAGTGCCAGTGCTGCAAGGTTCCGATAGCATCGCCTCAGCCGCGGGGGCCTACAAGCAGTATGCGGAGAACCCCAGTTCCGCGGTGCTGGTGCAATGCACGGATGGCCTGTGGTATGCCGCCGGACGCGCGGAGATCGACACCATCCTCACCGGCTCCCCTCCGGCTGCGGAAACGAGCGCTTCCGCCGAGCAACCTCCGGCAAGCGATTCGCCAGTGAGCGACGCCGATGCGACGCTCGAGCAGCGTCTGGGCACGGAGCGCACGCCCGTGCTCTTCCCGGACCTGCCGCTTGCGTCGGCGCTTCCGCATTTCCGCCGCTGGCCTCTGCTTCCCATTACGAACCGCGCAGTACGCGGTGCTCTGGAAGGCACAGTATCGCTGGAGGATGTGCTGAAGCGATATCAGCAGCGATGAAAGATTGCCGCTCGGCGTATTCTGAAGACCGGACGATAAGACCGGAACCATGGGCCGCAATCTTTATATCCTCGCCGCTTCACTCGCTCTGTTCGGCCTGATCTCCTGCGGCGTTTCGCTGACCAACATTGCGAACCAGCCCGGCTCGCCTGGGGACGCGTCGCTGTGGCGCACCATGGGGCTGGTGCTCTTTGTCGTGGCGCTGCTGGTCGCGCTCGCCGGTATCCTTTCGGCGTTGTTTGAGCAGGCGGAGCGACGAGCCGCCGAGGCTCGCCGCGCCCAGCGCAGGCGGCCCTGATCGCTGCCCTGCTTGGCGAAGCCCGATGAGCGGGTTCGCTCCGATACAATCGACCTATACGCCCCTTTGCGTGCGGAAAGGACACCGGCCCACGTATGTTCGAGGTTACCGTTGAAGCCGGCTTCTCCTCAGGCCATTACCTGCGGAACTACCACGGCAAATGTGAAAACCCGCACGGCCACAACTATCGTGTGCTGGTCACTCTTGCCGGCGTGGAGCTGGACGAAACCGGGCTGCTGCTCGACTTCAAGGTGCTGAAGACGTTGCTTCGCCCGGTGGTCGAATACCTGGATCACAGAATGATCAACGACCTGCCGCCATTCACGGAGCTCAACCCTTCGGCCGAAAACCTGGCCCGCTACTTCTTTGAGGAGACCAGCCGCGCGCTGCTCGAGAAGACCGGTGGCCGTGTCCACGTGAAGGACTGCACCCTGTTCGAGACGGACACCAGCTTCGCGCGCTACTACGAGTAGTACCAGCGGCCTTACCACTTTTTGCGATATACCAGCGCATCGAGGTCCCGCCCATAGAAGCCCTCGTCGAGTCCCACGCGGTTGTAACCGAGGCGCTTATAAAAACGGATGGCACCGCTGTTGCTTTTATAGACATGCAGTCCCATGCCGATCGCTCCGGCAACTCGCGCCTGGGACTCCGTCTCTGCTATCAGCCGGGTTGCCAGGCCTCGCCGCCGCCACTCAGGAGCGACGTCGAGCGTCACCAGATAGCACCAGGATCTGTCAAGGTGTGCGATCGAGAATCCCGTCAGCCCCACGCCGCTCTCCGCAAGCACACAGATGGCGTTCGATTCCTCCGCCAGCCGCCGCATCTCGCGCTGCCCGAACCGGAACGGCGGCTCAAAGCAGGCCACGTCGACCATATACATTGCTCTCCAATCGCCTGGCCTGTATCCGCGAATCGAGATTGAATCTTCTGCTCTCAGCGAGACGCTCCCTGGACGGGGCATATTCCGCCGATCCGTCTACTCCTCCGATATACCATCACGTATGCGCTTGGTTTCAGCTTTCCTTTTGCTGTCTATGGCTGCGTCCGTTTCCGGCCAGTCCTCCTCACCGGACCGTCCCATTGAAATCAAAGTCGTTGTCATCAGCATGTTTGAGATCGGGGCGGACACCGGCGATGCTCCGGGTGAGTACCAGTACTGGGTCGAGCGTCAGCACCTGGACACTGTGTTGCCGTTCCCGCAGGGATACCATGACCTGCGGCTGAACCGCCAAACCGGAGTGGTGGGCATACTGACCGGCGTGGGCACAGCGCGAGCGGCGTCGACCATCATGGCCCTCGGATTAGATCCGCGCTTTGACCTGACCCATGCTTATTTTCTGGTCGCGGGCATCGGCGGAATAGATCCCAACGCCGGATCGCTGGCATCGGCCGTTTGGAACGATTGGGTGGTAGACGGCGACCTGGGATACGAGATCGACCCACGCGAGATCCCGCATGACACTCCGCAAGAACGCGCGCTCTGGAGCACGGGATATGTGCCGCTACGCAAGTCGGTACCGTACGAGCAGCCGCCCGACCCGGAAACGCGGCTCGCGTACCAGCTGAATCCTGGGCTGGTGCAGTGGGCGTACGAGCTCACCCGGGAGATCCGCCTGCCGGATTCGCCTGAACTGCAGAAGCTGCGGCAGCAGTTCGACGGAGCGGCAGCGCAGCACCCTCCTTCGGTGCTCAAGGGCGCCAATCTCTCGGCCAGCACCTTCTGGCATGGCCGCCTGATGCAGGACTGGGCCGAGCGCTGGGTGACGTTCATGACCGGCGGCCAAGGCCACTACGCAATCTGCGGTATGGAGGACAGCGGGACCATGCAGTCGCTTACGTGGCTGGCGCGGGCACACCGTGTGGACCTGGACCGGGTCCTGGTGCTGCGGACGGCAAGCAACTTCGATGTGCCGAAGCGGGGTCAATCCGCCGCGGAGTCACTTGCCGGGACCAAACTCGCCCATTACAGCGCGTTTGAACCGTCGCTCGACAGCGCCTATCGGGTGGGGCACGTCGTCGTGGATGACATTGTGACCCACTGGTCCCAGCGGCGCGACCAGCTCCCCACCGCGCGTTGAGGAGCAAAGACCGTCCCGGGGATCCCCCTCATCCGAGCCGCTTGCGGACGAAGCTGCGGACCATCTCCGCAGCGATCCCGTAGACCACGAAGGCCGTGGTCTCGCTTGCGCGTTCGCGCATGGTCTGATCCTCGCGGGGGCGCAGCAAGCCGAGCGCGGGCAGCGCCTTCTCGTGGGTGAGAGCTTCGAGCGCGATGCCAAAGCTGGCGCCCTCTTTCGAGGTTGCGGCTGGATAGTACTCTGCCAGGACGCCGTAGGCTGCACCGGCGGTGAGGCCGAGCGTCCATTCAATGCTTTGCGAAGAGATTTCGCGCAGCTCGGGCGAGAGCGGGTGGCCGGCTATCTTTTCCGCCAGGAGCTCCGTGGGTTCGGCGTCGTCATCTTCCTCGGAGCGCGGAGGAAAAATGCGCTCGGCAAAGGTCATGGCGACGGTTCCAGCGAGGCCAGCGGCGAGGCCCGCCAGCAGACCCTTGCCGAGCGAGCGCGAGGGCTGGCCGGCAAATTCTCCTGCATGATTGCTCATTCGTTTCACCTTGAAATCCTACTCGAAAGTGTTGGATGCAAATGTGCTTGAGAAAGTGGGCGCGTGGGAAAGCATCTGGTTGCGGAATACAATTTCAGAATGCGTGGGTGTGTGATCGGGCTGATGTCACTGCCGCCCGGCGTAAATCGGGCGGTCGGGCGGATGGTCTCGCGGCCTGGCGCGGGTGGGCTGTGATCCAGCAACTGGACGGGGAAGACCAGGTCTGGGACCTGTGCGTGGTGGGCACGGGACCTGTTGGCATGGCGCTAGCGCTGGAGATGGACCGGCGCGGCCGGCGTGTGCTGCTGCTGGAGGCCGGTGGCGCGGAGAGATCGGCCGACGGCGCTGAGGCCTCCCGGGCCGAGATTGTGGATCCGAAACGGCACGCTCACATGGAAATTGCAGTGGTGCGGGCGCTGGGCGGAACGTCATGGACCTGGGGAGGACGATGCGTCAGCTTCGACGAGGTGGATTGGAAGACCCGTGGTTTTGTCGCAGATGCAGAATGGCCGATCTCGGGCGAGGAGGTGCGGCGCTATTACAGACGGGCAGCGGAGATCCTGCTGTGCGGCAGCGACGCATTTTGGGTTCCGTATCGGCAGACGCTGACGAACGGTCTCACGCTGGATGGCGTGGAGCGATGGTCGCGGACCCCACAGCTGATGCAGGAATATCGCGTGCCGATGCTGCAGTCGGAGGCGATCGCGCTCTGTCTGAACAGTACGGTGACGGAGCTGCAGTTGAATCCCGACGGAACGGCGGTGGAGGCGCTGCGTGTTGCGACTCCGCAAGGGATGCGGAGGGTGCGTGCCCGTCGGGTGGTGCTGGCCATGGGAGGTGTCGAGACAACGCGGCTGCTGTTGCACACTCAGCGGCAATGGCCCACGCTGTTTGGCGGAACGGACGGCCCTCTGGGACGGTTTTACATGGGCCACATCTCGGGCAAGATTGCGAGCATTCAAATGGAAGACCGGGGGTCGATAGAGGATCTGGACTTCAAACTGGATTCATGCGGCGCTTACTTCCGCAGGCGATTCGCCCTTACGGCCGAGATGCAGATGGCGCACGGCCTGTTGAATACGGCGTTCTGGCCGGACAATCCGCCACTCTATGATCCGGCACACAGCAGCGGCGTGCTTTCGGCAGTGTTTCTGGCACTGGCGTTTCCGCCGGCAGGACGCCGGTTGTTGCCGGAGGCGATTCGGCTGGCTCACACGGGACCGCGGCCGTACCGGATTGCCGAGCATCTGCGCAACGCTCTCCTGGGGCTTCCCCGAGGCGTGAGTGACATGACGCGCATTGTGAACGAAAGATTTGTGAAGAAGCCGCGCAAGCCGGGGTTCCTGGTGCCGAACCGGGGTGGCAGATATGCGCTGCACTACCATGCGGAGCAGGTTCCGCAGGCGGAGAGCCGTATTACGCTCGGCAATGAGGCGGACCGGTTCGGGGTGCCGCGCGCCGTGATTGACCTTCGCTTCTGCGATCAGGATGTGGACAGCGTCATTCACTCGCATCAGGTGTTGGATCAGGCGCTGCGGGCCAACCGGATCGGGCGGCTGGAGTATTGGTATCCGGCAGAGCAGCTGGCGGAAAGAGTGTATGCGCAGGCATCGGATGGATTTCATCAGGCGGGTACCACCAGGATGGGCCTGGAAGCAGAGAGCAGCGTGGTAGATGCGGAGCTGCGGGTGCACGGCTTGAAGAATCTGTTTGTTGCATCTTCGAGCGTGTTTGTGACGGCGGGCCAGGCGAACTCGACACTGCTGGCGGTTGCGCTCGCGGTGCGCTTGGCCGAGCGCCTTGCGGGTGAGCCCGGGACCACGGGAGAACTGAGCTAGTGGCAGGCTTTCGGATTCTGCACATCATCCGGTCGTTGGACCCTAAATTTGGCGGCACCGCCGAAGCCGTGCGGCTGCTGGTGGAATATGCGCCTGCGGACGCAGCCTGCGAAGTGGTTACGCTGGACGAACCGGAGGCTCCGTTTCTGAAGGACCTGCGGTTCACGGTACATGCGCTGGGGCCGGTGGCAACCACGTTTGGGTATAGCCGGAAGCTGATTCCCTGGCTCCAGGAGAACCGGGAGCGCTTCGACGGCGCGGTGGTGCACGGTCTCTGGCAGTTCTGCGGCTATGCTGCGCGGCGCACGCTGCGGGGACGCATTCCGTACGCGGTGTTTCCGCATGGGATGCTCGACCCTTATTTCAAACGCGCTTATCGGCGGAAGCACCTGAAGAAGTGGGTCTACTGGGCGGCGGCGGAGTACTGGGTGCTGCGCGATGCCGCTCGGGTGCTGTTTACGACGGAGGCCGAGCAGCGGCTGGCGGCTGAGAGCTTCTGGCTGCACCGGTGGAGGGCCGCGGTGGTTCCGATTGGGACCACGCTCCCGGATGGTGACGCCGAGAGGCAGAGGCGGGCGTTCTATTCGGCGTGTCCTAGTGCGCGCGGGCGCAGGCTGTTGCTGTTTCTAGGGCGTATTCATTCCAAGAAAGGCTGCGACATGCTGGTGGACGCCTTTGTGGCAGCGGCGAAAGGTGACCCGGACCTCGATCTGGTGTTGGCTGGGCCGGACGAGCAGGGCTGGCGTGCGCAACTGGAGCACCGCGTGCGCGCCGCCGGCATGGAGGCGAGAGTGCACTGGCCGGGGATGCTGCTGGGCGACGCGAAGTGGGGGGCGTTTCGCGCGAGCGAAGCGTTCATTCTTCCATCGCACCAGGAGAACTTCGGGATTGCGGTGGCGGAGGCGCTGGCATGCGAACGGCCTGCGCTGCTCTCGGACAAGGTGAATACGGCGCACGATATTGCGAGCGATGGCGCGGGGTTGATGGAGCCGGATACGGTAGAAGGGACGGCCCGGCTTATTGCGTCCTGGATGCAGATGTCGCCGGAGGAGCGGGCCGCTATGGGGCGAAGGGCCGGACAGTGTTTTTCGCGCAGGTATGACATGCGCGAGGGCGCGAGGACGGTGGTGCGCCTATTGCAGGACGTGCGGTTGGAGGACAAGGACTGAATTATAGGGGCTACCTGAACCCACTTCAGGCGCGGACTTCGGTCTCGACCAGAGCGCGGGCCTTCTGGAGCCCGCGATTTTCGTAGCTGGCTTTCACGAAGTCGCGAAAGAGCGGGTGCGGCTCGAGCGGCTTGGATTTGAACTCGGGGTGGAACTGGCAGGCGAGGAAGAACGGGTGCGAAGGGATCTCGACGATCTCGACGTAGGTCGAGTCGGGAGTCGTCCCGGTGAGACGCAGTCCGGCGCCCGTGAGGACGGGCTCGTACTCGCGATTGAACTCGTAGCGATGGCGATGGCGTTCGGAGATCTCGGTCGTGCCGTAAGCCTTTTCCGCGAGTGAGCCGGGCTCAAGCTTGCAGGCCCATGCTCCCAGGCGCATGGTGCCGCCCATCTCTTCCACGCCGGTCAACTCGCGCAGTTTGTAAATGATGCGATGCGGGGTAGCGGGATCGAACTCGCCGGAATTGGCGCCGGCCAGACCGCAGACGTTGCGAGCGTACTCAATGCAGGCAGTCTGCATGCCGAGGCAGATACCGAAGTAGGGCACGTTGTGTTCGCGGGCGTAACGGATCGCGTTGAGCATGCCCTCGATCCCGCGTTTGCCGAAGCCTCCCGGCACCAGAATGCCATCGAACCCCGCGAGCTGGGCCTCATACTCGCGGTTGGGTTTGCCGACCTGATCTTCCTCGGCTAAATCGCGGGTCTCGAGTCCCTCGGCTTCAATCCAGGTGACCTTGAGTTTGAGGTTGTGCGCTAGTGCGCCATGGACCAGCGCTTCTTTGAGAGATTTGTAGCTGTCCTCATACTCGACGTACTTGCCCACAATCGCGATGGAGACTTCGTCCGCAGGGTTGTAGGCGCGGTGGACGATGTCCTTCCAGCGTGCGAGGTCGGGAGGCTGGGCCTCAATGCGCAGATAGTTGAGCGCGAGCTCGTCGACACCTTCATTGGCGAAGTTCAGCGGAACCTCGTAGATGCTGTCCACGTCGCGGGCAGCGATAACCGCCTTTTCCTCCACATTGCAGAAGAGGGCGATCTTGGACCGCATATCGCGCGGGACAGGGCGGTCGGAGCGGCAGAGGAGGATGTCAGGCTGGATTCCAATGGAGAGCATCTCCTTAACGGAGTGCTGTGTCGGCTTGGTCTTAAGCTCCTGCGCGGCGGCGATCCAGGGAATAAGCGTGACGTGCACGAAGACAGTGTTGTCGCGGCCGAGGTCCTGGCGCATCTGGCGGATAGCCTCGAGGAAGGGAAGCGATTCGATGTCGCCGACGGTTCCACCGATCTCCACAATGGCGACATCGCAGTCGGCAGCGACCTTGCGCATCGCGTTCTTGATCTCGTTGGTGACGTGAGGGATCACCTGGACGGTTTTGCCGAGGTAATCGCCGCGCCGTTCTTTGGTGATGATCTGCTCGTAAATGCGGCCGGTGGTGAGATTGTTGTCGCGCGAGAGCCGGGCGTGGGTGAAGCGCTCGTAATGGCCGAGGTCCAGATCGGTTTCGGCTCCGTCGTCGGTGACGAAGACCTCGCCGTGCTGAAACGGAGACATGGTGCCGGGGTCGACGTTGAGGTAGGGGTCAAACTTCATTAGGTTGACCTTGAGACCGCGCGCTTCCAACAGGCAGCCGATGGATGCCGCAGCTAGCCCCTTGCCGAGTGAAGACACAACTCCGCCCGTTACAAAGATGTATTTCGCTGACATCTCCGCCTCCGCCTATTTGATTTTTTTGATTGGCCACGCCTGTGGGGCACGTTCAAGTATTGCAGGATTCGGCCGGGCGGGGCAATGGTTCTTTTTCGAGCTCAACAGGTCAGGTGACCGGGCGAGCTCGGAAAGCGTCGTACGTGTAGTAGCGGAACGGATATGGGCCGGGCGCAAGATCCGGCAGCAGGAAAGAAGAAAAGGGGACCATTATGCGACGATTCTGGAGAGCCAGTGTTCTGGCGGTTGTGGTTGGGGCAGTGACGGTGATGCCCATGCACGCCGAAACCGATATCGCACTGAGCGGCTATGCCGCGTTCACACAGAGCACGACAGCCAGCAATGTGGTGCAGCATCCCGCAAGCCAGGGCGGCTATCTGGTGGAATTGCGGCACATCGGTAACCCGATTGAGGGTTTCAAGCTGAACTACGGATTCAACCGCGCCAATCAGTTGTACACGTCCAGCCAGAACTGCACGGCGAATTGCACCGGCTTCCTGGCTGCGGTGCCTGCGGATGCACATGAGGTGACGGCAGAGTGGGTGGTGTCGCTGAAGGTGCTGATGGTGCGGCCGTTCGCGTATGCAGGAGGTGGCGTGGTCGTGACGGTGCCGCAGGGCAGCACGGCGCGGCAGACGATTTGCGGAACCGCCTGTACGACCTCTAATGTGATCGCGACTACCAGGCGGGATAGCCGCGGGCTGTTCACGTATGGCGCGGGGCTGGATTTCAATGTGCTGCCGCATGTGGGATTTCGGTTCCAGTATCGCGGCCGGGTCAGCAAGGCTCCGGACCTGCTGACGGCGTTCTCGTCGACCAACAGATTCGCGCGAACATCGGAGCCGGTTTTCGGAGTTTTCCTGAGCTTTTAGCGGAACGGGGCAGATCGCGGGCTGGATTTCGTGCGGACAGGGCTGCGGAAAATGTGCGCAGAACCGTTGACTTGAGGACGCCGTCGAGGCGTATATTGGGGCCACTCCCCATAGGGCCCCTTCAAAAAACGTGTTCCCGCAGCTCGGCACGTTATTTCCCATCCAGGAGTGTTCCCCCATGGAAGATCCCCAGACTGTCCCCGCGACTCCTGCACCGCCTCCGGCCGTTGTTTCCGACAGTGGACTGTCCGACAACGCTGCCGGTGCGCTGGCCTAGATCACGATTATTCCTGCCATTCTTTTTCTGGTGCTGGAGCCCTACAACAAGCGGCCCTTTGTGCGGTTCCATGCCTTCCAGTGCCTCGGACTGGCAGTCTGCGCATTTGCTTTCGGCATGCTGATGATCATTCCGATTCTCGGTTGGATCGTCGGCATTGTTGGCGACCTGGCACTGTTCGTAGTCTGGATCCTCTGCATTGTGAAAGCATCGCAGGGCCAGCGTTGGAAGGTGCCGCTGATCGGCAACTACATCGAGAACGTAGCGAGATAGCATTAGGCTGGACAAGAAGCTGCGCGGCTGCGTTCAGCGGCCGCGCTCTTCCAGCCACTTCTCCACTTCGAGCGCGGCCATGCAGCCGGTGCCGGCGGCGGTGATCGCCTGACGATAGCGGCGATCCTGAATGTCTCCACAGGCGAAGACTCCGGGCACGGGCTGCCCCTTGTGAGTGGGAAACACGTTGCCGTGCGTCAGGATGTAGCCGTCCGGATCGAGATCGAGCTGGCCCTCGAACATTTTCGCGTTCGGGATATGGCCGATGCCCAGAAACATGAATTGGACGGGCAGTTCGGAGCGCTCGCCGGTGACTGTGTTGCGGAGCTTGAGCCCCCGAACGTCTTTCTCCTCGACGCCCAGCACCTCTTCCACGACGGTGCTGGGAAGAAACTTGATGCTGGCGTGAGCCATGGCGCGCTCCAGCATGATGCGACTGGCGCGGAAGTTCGCTGTGCGATTGATGAGGGTCACACTTTTAGCGAAGCGGGTGAGGAAGAGGGCTTCCTCCATGGCAGAGTCGCCGCCGCCGATGACGGCGATGTCCTTGCCCGAGGAGAAGAAGCCATCGCAGGTGGCGCAGGAGCTGACGCCGTGGCCGATAAGGGCCTGCTCGCTCGGGAGATTCAGCCAGCGCGCGCTCGCGCCTGAGGCGATGATCAGGGTGCGGGTATGGATGGGCTCGCGGTTGGCGCCAAGATTGAGGACGTACGGGTGCCGGGTGAGATCGACCGAGACCAGGTGGGCCATGGTCAGCTCGGCGCCGAAACGAGTGGCCTGCTGCTTCATGTTTTCGATGAGCTCAGGGCCCTGAATGCCGTTGGGCCAGCCGGGGAAGTTTTCGACCAGCGTGGTGATCGAGAGCTGCCCTCCGGGCTCATGGCCTTCCAGCACGAGTGGCTTCAGATTGGCGCGGGCGGCGTAGATGGCTGCGGTCAGGCCTGAGCAGCCGGAGCCCAGGATGACAGTATCGCGGGTCTTATTTTCTGACATTGGAGTTGTCTTGGATTGTAAATGGCTTGCCGGGCAGCAAGGGTCTAGTAGGGGCAGTGGCGACAGCCGGATCCGCAACAGGACCCGCGCCTGAGATGGTATTGCGCGGTAAAGACCAGCGTGGGCCCCTCCATATAAAAATCGCCGGGCTCCAGCGGGAGCGGCTCCGGCGAAGTCACGCGGGGCTGGGGGTCGGGTTCGACTTTGGGGCCAGTGGTCATAGTTAGAAGAGCGTTGCTGCTGCTGCTGGCTCGTTCGAAGCGGACGATAAATCCGCAACCGGCAGATTAGATGTGGGGGCGGCTAGTTCCGATTCGCCGTCCGCCGGCTCTTCGACGAGGCAGCCGTTTGCGTATTGGACCTGCCGGCCTGGAATGGCTGGGATGCGCTCTCCTGAAGTGAGAATGCCCGCGAGGTTGAGGGGATCGGCGGCTGAGATGGCGACGGAGTCGAGGCACGTGCGGGTTTTGGAGGCGCGGAGGGATTCGATCGCTTCAGGCAGAGCGAACTGCTCGCCGGAGAAGCCGGAGACGAAGCGTCCTCCGCGGATTTCGCCGCGGGCCTCGAGACGACGAAGAATCCCCAGAAGGTCGCGCCAGCGGGGCGCGTTAGACTCACGCGTCAGAAGGTCGCGGAAGAGAACGCCATAGCGGAGCAGTAGCATGCGCGCAAAGGATTCAAGTGCGGCGTCCGTTTGGCGGGCACTCTGGATGGCAGCCGTGGCGGGATCGAGCAGGCGGGGAGTTCCCGCGGTGAGACAGCCAGGCTCGAGCAGGAGAGACCAGCGGCCAGCGGTGGTGCGAGTGGGCCGGCGCGCCTGGGTGTGCGCTGTGTTCTTCCGCCTGGGATCCATGAGGGCGCGGAGCTGGTCGAAACCGTCAGCAGCCGCAAGCCCGGCAGTGGCGAGTTCCCAGAGCGCATGGGCAGTCTGCTGACGGCTGAGTCCGGTGAAACGCTGAAGGTCTGCGGCGAAGCAGGCGCCGCGATCCTTGAGCAGAGTAAGGACGGCGAGCGCGTCGGCGGACAGCGCTTCGCTGAGGACAGCTGGGCTGACACTCTGCTGGGCAATGGCGTGCGGAAGCCAGTCGGCGGTCTCACGCAGATAGAACGTGATGGGCGCCGCGTTGGTGGGAATGACGCGCCGCGGACGTGCCGGACCTGCAGTGGACGACCACGCGGGATGGGGCGAGATGCGGCCCCAGCCCACCGCTCCGGAGAGGCAAAGCTGATCCAGCCATGCCGGGGAGTAATCCGCAACGCGCGCTGGGAGGATGGTGCGCTCCCACTCAACCGAAGGGGTTTCAAATCCCTGCAGCTGCTGCAGGATTTCGAGCAGGCCTTCTTCGCCGCTGAGCTGAGATTGCGGCGCAACATGCTGCCAGTGAAGAAGCCAGCGAAGGTACACCTGCGGACTGACAGCTTCCACCTGCTTACGGGCATTCGCAAGGGTCAACCGATGGATTCGCTGCAGAATTCGGCGCTCGCACCATTCGATCTCGTGGGGTTCTTCGGTCAGGGAGTGCTCAAAGGTCCCGCGCATCAGAAGGCCCTGCATCTCCATCGCGAGAAATGCATGATAAACGGGGCCGGCTGCGAGCCCGAGTATAGTTGCAAGCGCACGCGGGCTGGTTGGCCCGGTAATCTGCGCCCAGCCCTGCGCGAGCCTGAGGTATGCCTCGGAGTCTGGCGTTTGCGCCGTGGTCAGTGCGGTTGCGATGTCGAGCCGCTCGGTGGCCGTCCAGCAGGGGAGCCCCTCGCGCTCGAGAAGTTGGGCACGGCCGCTCTCCAGCAACCGCTCCATGAAGTGGGGCCAGTGGCGCGCTGCCGTTTCGGCGAACTCGAGGAACGTCGCAGGCAGCAGAATCAGGCTATGCAGCAGATCGTGGAGCTCGTGCTCATCGCGAATGTCGGGAAAGATTTCGCGGCGGACCTGCTGGATCGCAGCGGGATCGAGACGGCCGGCGCCCTCCAGGACAGAATCGGGAATCGCGCCGCGCAGGTTGACGGCGCGCGCACGGCGTTCCTCGAGCCCGGCTTCGTCGAGAAAGGCGTAGGGGTTTGCATTGAGGAGCTCATGCGCGAACGGCGAGGGCACAGGAGTATCCACTGACAGGCAGCGGATGGTGCCTGAGGCAATGCCGCGCAACACCTCCTGGAGTCCCACGAGATCCATGGCCTCCTGCAAGACATCCTGCATCACCTCATCGACCAGCGGGTGCGCGGGGATCTGAATATCACCTTCGATATTTTCAAAGCACGCGGCTGCCTGGGGAAAGACGCTGGCGAGCAGGTCTTCCGAGCGTGTGCGCTGTATCTGCGGTGCGACGCGCTTGCCTTTTGACATCCGCAGAAGTTGCAAAGAGCGGTTTGCGGCCCAGCGCCAGCGGGTTTTGAACACAGGCGCGGCAATGGCCGCCTGCTCAAGCAGCTCCTTCGCGGTGTGTTCGGTGAGGAAGTGGAAGACATCGGAGAGCGGAAAGCTGTGCTGCTCGGCCAACGCGATGTTGATGCCGTTGTCTGTGGCGGCAGCCTGGAGCTCAAAGTTGAAGCCGCGGCAAAAGCGCTTGCGCAGGGCGAGCCCCCAAGCCTTGTTGATGCGGCCGCCGAAGGGAGCGTGCAGGATGAGCTGCATGCCGCCACCTTCGTCGAAGAATCGCTCGGCGATGATGGTGTTCTTGGATGGGACGCCGCCCAGGACGGCACGGCCGGCGACGATGTAGGCGATCAGCTGATGGGCAGCGTCCTCGCACACTCCGCACTCCGCGATCAGCCAGGTGGCACATTTGGAGAGCTCCGGGTGGGGGGCGTCTGGCGCGCAGTTTTGCGTGCGAGCGGAGATGGCTTCGCGCAACTCCGTGACGCCGTCCGAGAGAATGCAGGTGCGTTGCGGAGCTTCACCGAACCAGAAGGGAACCGAGGGCGGTGCGCCATGCGCGTCTTCAACCAGCACGCGTCCGGCGGCCTCGATACGCTGAACGCGCCAACTGCTGTTGCCCAGCAGAATAACGTCCCCGGGGCTGGAGTCGACCGCGAAGTGCTCGTCCAGGGTGGCGATCTGTACGTTCTCCGGCTGCAGGACGACGCTGTAGAGGGCAGTGTCGGGAATAGCGCCCCCATTGGCAATGGCAATCGCACGCGCGCCGCGGCGGGGATGAAGCTCGCCGTGAATCCCGTCCCGCAGAACGTAGGCGCCGTAGCGGCCGCGCGAGGACTCGATCCCGTGCGCGAGCAATTCGATCACCTCGTTGAAGCGCTCGCGGGAAAGCGTCCGATAAGGATAGGCTCGGCGGACAACCTGGAAGAGTGCATCCTCTTTCCAGGGCTCAGCGGAAACCATGGCCGTGATCTGCTGCATGAGGACATCAATAGGCTGGGGCGGTATTTCGAGCAGATCAAGCTCGCCGGCGCGCATCTTGCGCAGGAGCGCCGCCTGCTCCAGCAGGTCATCGCGTGTGGCAGCGAAGAAGCGTCCTTTAGGGATAGCTCCGCGCCAATGCCCGGCGCGGCCGACGCGCTGCATGGCCACGGCGACGGCGCGGGTGGAGGAGATCTGGCAGACAAGGTCGACGTTGCCGATGTCGATGCCTAGCTCGAGCGAGGCGGTCGCAATCAGGATTCGAACCTGGCCATTCTTGAGCCGCTGCTCTGCGTCCAGCCGAAGCTCACGGGATAGCGAACCGTGATGGGCGGCGACCTCCTCGGGGCCCAAACGGGCAGCAAGTTCAAAGGCCAGTTTTTCGACCAATCGGCGGGTATTGACGAAGACGAGCGTGGAACGATGTTCCTCAGCGAGCTCTGCCAGGCGGTCGTAGATGCTCTCCCACATGGCGTGCGATGTGACGGAGGAGAGCTCGTAAGCGGAGCCATCGGGCTGGTGCGGAATCTCGATTGCGAGATCAAGTGCCCGGCGCCGGCCGACCTGCACGATGGTCGCCGAGCTGCGCTGTGGGTTCGCGCCGGTGAGAAAGTCGCCGACAAGCTCGATGGGATTCTGCGTGGCCGACAGCCCGATACGCTGGGGAGGCGTGCTGCGGCCGGTGAGGAATGCTCCGGGCGCGAGCTGGTTCTCGCCGCACACGAGAGCATCGAGCCGCTCGAGCGTGAGGGCAAGGTGAGCGCCGCGCTTGTCGTCCGCGATGGCGTGAATCTCATCGACGATAACGGTTTGCACCTGGCGGAGATGCTCCCGAGACCGCGCTGCGGTGACCAGCAGATAGAGGGATTCGGGCGTGGTGACCAGAATGTGAGGCGGATTGCGCAGCATGCGCGCGCGCTCCGCGGGAAGCGTGTCGCCGGTGCGGACGGCCGTGCGAATCTGCGGACACAAGTAGCCGCGAGTCAAGGCGAGCTGTTGGATCTCGTGCAGCGGCTGCTCAAGGTTCTTTTGAATGTCGTTCGACAGAGCCTTGAGCGGAGAGACATAGACGATCTGGGTGACGGGCGCCAGTCCGCCCTCGAGGGCCAGCCGGAGCAGTCGATCGATGGCGACGAGGAATGCAGCGAGGGTCTTGCCGGAGCCCGTTGGCGCGGAGATAAGAGTGGTCTCGCCGCGCAAGATAGCGGGCCAGCCTTCCGTCTGCGGTTCGGTGGCAGAACCGAATCGTCCCACAAACCATTCGGCAACGATGGGGTGTGCCCAACCGAGGTCGATGCAGGAGTTGAGTTCGACCGGGGGAGCGGCTGCCATCCGGCTATTTTAGCTTAGGTTGTTCGGCTTTTCTTCGCTTTCGGCGGGGATGCCGGAACTCGTTGAGCCAGCGGGCTGTGGCTTCACGCGCCTGGCGCGGCTAGGTCCCTGCCCGTACCAATGTCCGCTCCCGAAGCTGCGGGATTTTCCGTGTCGAGGAAGGCTTCAATTGCACTGTCCAGCTTTCCCTGAGCACTGAGGATGAAGTCGATGGCATCGCGGCCGGCGCCCTGGCCTCCGGGATGGTGCGTGATGTAGTGCGCAGCCTCTTTGGCCTGCGGACGAGCGTTGGCTGTGGCGATAGAAAGTCCGCAGACTCGCATGACCGGGAGGTCGACCACATCGTCGCCAACGTAAGCGAGTTCCTCGAGCGAGATGCCGGCGCGGCGCAGAATATCCTTCACGGCTTCCATTTTGTAGGACTGGCCCTGATACACGAACTCGAGCTTGAGATCGCGGGCTCGAATCGCGACAGTTGCCGACTCGCGTTTGGTGATGATGCCGACGCGAAGTCCGCCCAGGCGCGCCAGCGTAATACCGAGCCCATCATGAGCAGTGAATCCCTTGAATTCAAGACCGTACTGCTTGCCCTCTGCGGTGGACTGAGGGAGGAAATAAAGCTGGCCGTCGGTCAGGACGCCGTCAACGTCGAAGATGAGGACCTTGATGCGGCGCGCGCGGTCTTCCGCGGAGAGTGTCATGGCTCAATGATACTTGGGCGGGCCAAACAAAATGCGGGCCCGGGTTGCCCGGGCCCGAGTGAAATTCGGAATCAGCGCCAGCGTCCCTCGACCCAGACCCAGCCGCCGCGGCGGTGCGCCCAGTGGCCGGCAACCCAACGCGCTCTGGGCCGCGGGGGCTCAGCGTAATGTCCGGGCACCCAAACGTAGGCACGTCCGTCCCAGCGGTGGAATCCAGGAATCCAGACCCAGCCGGGGTGCATGCGGGGCGGCGCGGGCACGACTTCTACCGGGCGTGGCGGCGGCGGCCCAATGCGAACCACAATCTGAGCTTGTGCTGCGGAGCAGGCGAGTAGAGTTGCGAATGCTGCAGTAAGAAGGTGCTTGGTCATATCGATCGTCTCCTTTGATCCTTTCGCCAGTAATGGACTCAGGTTTTCAAATGAAGTTGCGGAGAGCGGAACCGATTTAATGCATGCTCAGCAGAGGATTGGTAAGCGCGGGCGTAGGAATGCTTTCCCGAACAGGGCGATGATAGGCCGAGGAATACGGGTAGAGCTCGGGGACCGAGACCAGATTCGCGCGAACTGGAATGTGGTGCAGATACGTGCGGACCAACTCAAGATCGTGGATGTTCGCGACCGAGTAGGCAGTGAAGCTGTGCTCCCATATGGGTTGTTCGGAATCCATACGATAGGCGAATCCGTTCTTGATCAGCTCGACTGCGTGGGCGAGAGCGATGGACTGCGGGGTGAGCAGCAGGTGAAGCTGCGATGGCATGACAACGTAGGCGTGCAATTTGTAATGGCCCAGTTTGCGGTAGTGGAGCAGCGTCTCCACCATGAGATCGGCGATGCGGCTGGTCTCAAAGAGCGGGCGACGATCACGCGTAGCCGCTGTGACGAAAGACATGCCGGGATGAGGTGCGCGAACGTTCTTCGCCATGGACCCGATGCTATGACCTCACCAAACGCAGCGTGAATCCCACAAATAGGGGTAACCATGCCAGGCCGAAGGTAATACCGCTTTGGTGTTAACCAACTCAGCAGCTTTTTGCGGCGTCTTATCTGATCTGGCACAAGTAGATAGCGAGGAATTGAATGCAGCGTAAGTTACTGCCGGGGAAACCCCATCCCCTGGGCGCCCATGCGACCGCGAAAGGGGCAAATTTCGCCGTCTACTCCGAAACGGCAACGGCGATGTTCGTCTGCCTCTTCGACGAAGCGGGCAAGCAGGTGGATTGCGTGGAACTGCACGAACGAACGGCGTTTGTATGGCACGGCTTCATTCTGGGTGTGGAGCTGGGACAACTTTACGGATTTCGCGCAGACGGACCCTGGAACCCAGAGGAAGGGCAGCGCTTCAACAAAAACAAACTGCTGGTCGATCCTTATGCGGAAGCGGTTTCGGGCGAGGTGAACTGGAAGCAGCCGATCTTTCCCTATGACGTGGCAAGCGGCGACGACACCAGGTTCTGCGACAAGGATGATGCAGATGCGGTTCCGAAGAGCATTATCGTCCGCCATGATTTTGATTGGGAAAATGACTGCCCGCCGCAGACGCCACTCTCCGATTCTGTGATCTACGAGATGCACGTGAAGGGCTTCTCGATGAGAAATCCAGATGTGCCGGAGAAGCTGCGAGGCACCTATGCGGGGCTCGGCCACTCGGCGAGCATCGATTATCTGAAGCAACTGGGGATCACCGCGGTGGAACTGCTGCCGATCCACGAAATGACCGACGACGGGTTTTTGCTCGACCGAGGTCTGCGAAATTACTGGGGCTATAACACGCTGAATTACTTCTCACCCGCGGGACGATATTCCTCGACCGGTGATCGCGGCGGTCAGGTGCGAGAGTTCAAGCAGATGGTGAAGGATCTGCACAAGGCAGGAATCGAGGTGATCCTCGATGTGGTCTACAACCACACCTGTGAGGGCAATCGCATGGGCCCCATGCTCAGCTTCAAAGGCATCGACAACAGCACCTACTATCGGCAGGTTCCGGACAACCCGCGCTACTACATGGATTACACCGGCACGGGCAACAGCTTGAATGTGCGTCATCCGCAAGTGCTCAAGCTGATCATGGATAGCCTTCGCTACTGGGTCACCGTCTATCATGTGGATGGCTTCCGCTTCGATCTTGCTGCGACGCTAGCCCGCGAACTGCACGACGTAGACAAGCTGGGTGGCTTCTTCGACACCATCCACCAGGATCCGACCCTGCAGGAGGTGAAGCTGATTGCCGAGCCATGGGATGTCGGAGATGGTGGCTACCAGGTCGGAAACTTCCCCGTCATGTGGGCAGAGTGGAACGGCAAATATCGCGACACCGTCCGCCGGTTCTGGAAGGGCGACGGGGGCGTGCTTTCGGATTTCGCCTATCGGCTTACCGGTTCGAGCGACCTCTACCAGCACGATGGCCGCAAGCCCTATGCCAGCATCAATTTTGTGACCGCTCACGACGGCTTCACGCTTTGCGACCTGGTGAGCTACAACCAGAAACACAATGAGGCGAACGGCGACAACAACGAGGATGGCGAAAGCCACAACAACTCGTGGAACATGGGCGCAGAAGGACCCACAGAGGACCCGGAAATCAACCTCATGCGGGAACGGCAGATCCGCAACTTCCTTGGCACGCTGCTGCTGAGCCAGGGTGTGCCGATGATCTGTGGAGGCGACGAGTTTTCGCGCTCGCAGCGAGGAAACAACAACTGCTACTGCCAGGACAATGAACTTACCTGGTACGACTGGCAGCTTGATCCTTCGCGAAGGCGGTTGATGGAGTTTACCCGCAAGCTGGTGAAGCTGCGGCTTACGCATCCCAACCTCCATCGCAGGAAATTCTTTCAGGACCGCACGATTCGAAATTCAGTGGTGCGGGACATTGCCTGGTATGGAGCGGATGCCCGTGAGATGCCGGAAGAGGCATGGGGCGCGGAATGGACACGCTCGCTCGGCCTCATGCTCAATGGCAAGACGCTGCAGGTGAGCGACGAGAATGGCAATCCGCTGGAAGACGACAGCTTCCTAATCCTGGTGAACGCGTTTCACGAAGGCGTGGAGTTCACGCTGCCTCCTGTGCCGAACGGATCGCCGTGGTGCCAGGTCATGGACACGCAAAACATCGAAGATCCATTCAAGAACGTGAAGGTGGGCGAAAAGGTGATCGTCGGCCCGCGGTCCATGATGGTCTTCAGCGACAGCAAGGAAGTGATGCGGCTGCTGAACGCACCAGATCAACCGAAGGCGACCGAGCCGGTCAATCCCGGCGCGCCGACATCTGCCAATCGTGGGCAATAACTGGAGTCGATCTGCGGCATTCGCTCCAGATTAGGTTCCTCTACGGGAGCGCGCTTGGATCAATCTCTTTCGTCGAGGGTGAGGATCTGAAGGCAGAGCGGCGGCTCCAGCATGCAGTCCATTCTTGCGATTGCGGTGACCGCTTGCTCAATCGTCGACGTGAGACAGGGCTCCGTGGTGATGACGAAGGGCAGCCGGTGTTTGGGATGGCCTGGGTGCTGAATTAGGGAATCGATGTTGACGCTCACCTTCGCGAGCGCCGCCGCGATCCGGGCAACAATTCCGGGGCGGTCGTCCACCACAAAGCGGAGGTAATAGGGCGCCATGAACTCGCCAGTCACTTTACGGCGGTGGACGGGGAGTTCGACTGCAGTGGAGCGCTGGGCGACAGCGAGGATGTCCGACACCACCGCGACTGCTGTCGGCTCACCGCCTGCGCCGTGCCCGGAGAAGACTACATCGCCACCAAAGCGCCCGCTGGTGACAACCATGTTCTGAGTGCCATGGGACCACGCGATGGGAGAGGCGAGCGGCACCAGCATGGGAGCGACGCGCGCGTGGACGAGTTTTGATTTTTCATCCAGCTGAGCGCGCGAGACCTGGCGAATTGTGCAGTTGAGTTCTTTCGCATAAGCGAAGTCCACTGCCTCGACAGCGGAGATGGTCTGCGTTGCGACGGAATCCGGGTCAAGCTCAGCGCGCATGGCGATGCGGGAGAGAATGCAGAGCTTGGCGCGTGCGTCCAGGCCATCGACGTCGGCAGAAGGGTCGGATTCCGCGTAGCCGAGTGCCTGCGCATCAGCCAGTACCGCCGCGTAACTGGCGCCGGATTCCATCCGGCTGAGGATGTAATTGCAGGTGCCGTTCAGAATGCCGCTGATGCGGTGGATACGATCGCCGGAGAGGCCCTGCAGCATTCCCGGGATGACGGGCACTCCGCCCGCAACCGCCGCTCCATGGACGAGCTGGACCTTGTTTGCTGTGGCAAGACGAAAGAGAGAGGTGCCGCGGTATGCAATCAGCTGCTTGTTGGCGGTGACCACGGATTTTCCGGCTGCGAAACACTTTCGAAGCCAGTCTTCGGCAGGCTTGAGACCACCCATCAGTTCGACGACAACGTCTGCCCGGGAGCGGAGGATATCGTCGAAGTTTTCGGTCCAGACAACGGAAGATGGAACCCAGCGGGCGCGGTCGGAAATGCGTTTGCGAGCAATGTCGCGGTTGAAGATGTGCGTGAGTTCGATGCCAGGAAGATTCAGCTCCGCGAGCAGCCGCGCAACGGAACTGCCGACGGTTCCAAAACCGACTATCGCGATCTTTACGGGAGTGGATCCGGGCAGTTGGGCGGTTGTCTTCTGACCTTTGGCCTTGCTCTTCGTAGGCATATCAGTACTCAGTCTTACTGGGCTGGTTGCGCCAGGCATCGAAGCTGGCAATGGCTTCCTCGGGTATCAGGCGCTGCATTGGGAGTGCGCGAGCCTGCATCGGCAACGCAACCTGGCGGTAAAGGAAGGAATCGTCAAAGCCGATGGCCGCCGCGTCTCCGGCTGAATTGCCGTAGAAGACGGCCTGACAGCGCGACCAGTAGAGCGCGGCGAGACACATGGGGCATGGCTCGCAACTGCTGTACACCACGCAGCCGGCGAGCTGAAAACTAGCAATCTTTGCGCAGGCGGCGCGGATGGCGACAATTTCAGCGTGCGCTGTAGGGTCGTTGGTGACCGTGACCCGGTTGACGCCAGTGGCGAGGACTTGTCCGTTGCGGACCACCACTGCGCCGAACGGACCGCCGCCGGAGGCGACGTTGGCAGTTGCGAGCGCGATGGCTTGCCGCATCAGTTGAGGATCGCCCAGAATCGCATTTCTCCGGAACTGCAGTATCGCGCCCAAGCTGGTGGAGCTCTTCCTTAGCTGGCGGATAATAGCGATTATGGCACAGGCATTTATTGCGGACCGAATCGTGACCCCCGACGGCACCCGCAGTGGGGCAGTGATCGTGGAACGAGGCGTGATTACCAGTATGTGTAGCCCAGACCAGGTGCCAGCGGAGGCCAACATCATCGATTGCGGTGACTCCGTATTGATCCCAGGGCTGGTCGATAGCCACGTTCACATCAACGAACCGGGGCGGACCGAATGGGAGGGGTTTGCCACGGCCACACGGGCCGCCGCGGCGGGCGGATTTACCCTGCTGGTCGATATGCCTCTGAACTGCCTGCCTGAGACGACGACGGTTGCGGCGTTGGAGCTGAAGCGCAGTGTAGCCGCCGAAAAGTGCCTGGTGGACTGGGCAGCCTGGGGTGGGGCGGTCGCGGACAACCAGGCGGACCTTCTTCCGTTGGCGCGAGCAGGTGTGCCCGGCTATAAATGCTTTCTCATCTACCCAGGCTGCGACGGCTTTACAAAGATCGACCGCGAGCAGTTGGAGACGGCGCTGCCCTCGATCGCGGAGAGCGGGCTTCCTCTGCTGGTGCATGCAGAATTGGCAGCCCCCATCGAGGTGGCGACCGCAAAGCTGGGAGAGTCGGATTGGCGAAACTACGCAACCTATCTTGCCTCGCGCCCGGACGAAGCGGAGTTGGCGGCCATCGAGATGATGATTGACCTCTGCAGGCGATATCGCTTCCGGCTGCACATCGTGCATCTATCGACCGCACGTGGCTTGGCGATGCTGCAGGCAGCAAAGGCAGAGGGGCTCCCAATAACCGTGGAGACCTGCCCTCATTACCTCTTCTTTGCGGCCGAGGAAATCGGTTATGGGGACACACTGGCGAAGTGCGCCCCGCCAATCCGAAGTGCTGAGAATCGTGAGGCGCTTTGGGATGGGTTGCGAGAGGGCGTCATTGACCTCATCGCATCGGACCATTCGCCGTGTCCCCCGCAGATGAAGCGGCTGGAGGAAGGCCGGTTCGATCTCGCGTGGGGTGGCATCGCGAGCCTTTCGGTCACGCTGCCTGTGGTCTGGACGGAGGCCGTTCGACGCGGCTTCAGTATGGAAGACATCGTTCGCTGGATGTCGCTGCAACCCGCGAAGCTCGCAGGTATGGCGGACCGCGCCGGAGCGATAGCCGTGGGCCGGGAGGCGAACTTCACTGTATTCGATCCGGACGCGGAGTTTATCGTTTCAACGGAGAGGCTGTACTTCCGCCACCCGATATCGCCATACGTGGGCCGGCGGCTGCGCGGAGTCGTGAAGGCAACGTACCTGCGAGGGGAGCCGGTGTGGAGGGAGGGCCAGTTCGATTCCCGTGCTCGCGGGCGGGAACTCAGGCTATGCTAGACACTCCCACAATGCCCCGGAACACTGCCATTGCTGTTCTTGATCATTGGAATGCGATGACCCGCGCAGAAGCGGCGCGTCAGATTCTACCTTGCTGCGGATCGCGCGTCTGGGCAGAGCGCATGGCGGCCCGGCGCCCCATGGCCTCTGCCGAGAAGTTGTTCGCCGTTTCGGACGAGATTTGGCTCGGTCTGAATGAACCGGACTGGCAAGAGGCATTCGACAGCCATCCCCGGATCGGTCAGAAGCACGCGAAGGCCGCCACGGCGGAGTCGCTGGAGTGGTCCGGTGAGGAGCAGAAGACCGCGATGATGCGGGATGAGGCCGTGAACGCCGCCCTCGAAAATGGAAATCGACAGTATGAGGCGAGGTTTGGCCGGATCTTTATTGTGTGCGCCTCAGGGAAATCTGCTGCAGAGATTCTGGAGATCCTTGAACGCCGTCTGAAAAACACATCGGGCGCAGAGCTCAGCGAATCGGTGGAACAGCAGCGGCAGATTACGCGCCTTCGGCTGCGCCGTTGGATAGGGGTGGAGTGACATGGGAGTCTCAACACACATACTTGATACAGCACGCGGTATGCCCGCAAGAGAGGTGCCCGTCTCCCTCGCCCGGCAGGTAGAGGGAAACTGGGAGGTTTTGCGGACGGACAAGACGGATGTCGACGGTCGCTGCCGTCAGTTGCTGCCCGAGAGTGAGAGGCTTGATCTCGGATGCTATCGCGTTCGCTTTGAAACGAGCGAGTATTACGCCGCGCAGCGGATCGTGGGACTCTATCCATACATTGAGATCGCGTTTGAGGTTCGGGAGCCGGAGCAACACTTCCATATACCGCTGCTGCTCACTGCGAATGGCTACACCACCTATCGTGGAAGTTGAAAGATGAGGGGACATGATCGAACTGGCGGAAAATCGATATGGCAAATCTCGGGTGCGGCTGATGAAGGTGCAGCGCGGCCCGAATGGCAACGAGCTGCGCGAATGGATGGTTCAGGTGCTGCTGACGGGCGACTTCGATTCCGCACATTACTACGGAGACAACAGCAAGATCCTTCCGACCGACACCATGAAGAACAGCGTCTACTACGTCGCGCGCGGGTCCAGCACCAACTCGATGGAGGAGTATGCGATGCAGCTGATCGATTTCTTGTTGGAGCGCAATCCGCAAGTGTCCTCTGCGACCGTCCGAGTGGAGGCCGCGATGTGGAAGCGGTTGACCGTGGCTGAAAAGCCGCATCCGACCTCATTCATGCGTGGCTCGAACGAGGTGCAGACGGCCACGGTTTCGCGGAATCAGAATGGCGGTTTCGAGCTCTCATCGGGATTGAAAAATCTGGTCATCATGAAGACAGCCGACTCCGGATTTGAAGGCTACATCAAGGACGAACTTACGACACTGAAGGAGACAAGCGATCGGCTGTTCTGTACCGAATTAGAAGCGGAATGGCGATACACGACGGAAACGGCCGACTTCAACGCGCTTCGCACCACGATCCGCGAGACCATGCTGGCAGCCTTCGCAGATCACAAGAGCAAATCGGTCCAGGAAACGGAATACGCCATGGGCAGGGCCGTCTTGGAGGCTGTAGACGTAATCGACCAGATCGACCTCGCCATGCCGAACAAACACTGCTTGCTTGTGGATCTGAGCCGTTTTGGCGAGGAGAATCCGAACGAAATCTTTGTGCCGACAGACGAACCTGCCGGTCAAATTGAGGCGCGGGTGAGGCGCAGAGCTTGAGTGAAGCCGCACAGGCCGCCCGGCGAATTGTTGCACGCTGCCGCGAGCTTGCGCAGGTGAGCGATGTTCCTGGTCAGACGACACGGCTGTTTCTTTCCCCCGCAACGCGGAAGGCCCACTCGCTGGTGGGCGGCTGGATGCAAGAAGCCGGACTGAAGCTTCGGACCGATGCAATCGGAAATGTCCGCGGACTGCTGGGGGCCGAAGATCTGCCGCGACTGCTGATCGGCTCCCACCTGGATACGGTGATTGATGCAGGCGCTTTCGATGGGCCACTCGGGGTGATCCTTGGAATTGAACTCGCGCATGCCTCCGCTCACGAAGACCTGCCATTCGCGATTGAGGTGATCGGATTCAGCGAGGAGGAGGGGGTGCGCTTCGCAAAGCCATTTCTGGGCAGCCTGGCCGCTGCGGGTGAGTTGACTCCGAACCTGTTGCAGCTGCGCGATGCAGCGGGTGTGACGCTCGGGGAGGCAGTCGCAGAATTTGGGTTGGACATAACCCAGCTTTCTGAAGCTCATCTCTGCGAATTTGCGATGGCGTATCTCGAATTTCATATCGAACAGGGTCCCGTGCTCGATGCCAAGCGAGAGCCGGTCGCCGTGGTCCAGGCAATCGCCGGACAAACCCGAATGCAGGTCAACTTCCACGGCCACTCCAACCACGCCGGCACAACCCCGATGGGCAGTTTGAGAAGAGACGCCCTTGCTGCAGCAGCAGAGTGGATCACAGAGGTGGAACGTTATGCGTCGGATTGTGAAGGCCTGGTGGCTACCGTCGGGACGCTCGAAGTGCTTGGCGGGGCAGGGAATGTTATCGCTGGCCGGTGCTTCGCAACTCTGGACGTAAGGCACGCAGAGGATGCTGTCCGGCTGCAGGCGGTCGAGGCCATAACTGCTGCGGCCCGGCACGCGGGAGAGCAAAGACAAGTCTCGGTAGAATTCAACACCTCGTTGGACCAGACTGCAGTTCCGATGGACACAGTGCTGGCAGACAATTTGGCGGCTGCCTGCGCCCGGTTCACCGGCAGGCCGGCACGCCGGATTACCAGCGGAGCGGGCCACGATGCCATGATTCTTGCGCACAGGGTACCGTCAGCGATGGTCTTTCTCAGGTCACCCGGAGGAGTGAGTCATCACCCGCAAGAGTCGGTGGATCAGAGCGACGTTGAGGCGGCCTATGGCGCGGGATTGGAGTTCCTCCGAAGCTTGCGCGATGATAGAGCGATGCTCGACCTGCTGGTGAAACGGGCTTCCAACCATCGAAGTGAGGCTCGAAATGCATAACCTGGGGCACACGCGAAGCGCTAGCAAGCGCGACCACTTGCTCGCAACGCCGGACACTTTCGTGCGAACGCCGATGCCCGGCATCCAACGCGGCATTGCTATCGTCCATGTGTCGCCAGCCGTGGGCGCGGGTTTCACGCAATATACGGCGGAGCTGGAATCGGGCGGAATCATGGGGACCGTGACGGCTCAGCGATTCGTGTTTGTCCTGTCAGGCAGCGTCCGGCTGAACGCGCCAAAAAAAGCCAATCTCGATGCCGGTGGCTACGCTTACATCCCGGCGGATTTCGACTGCAGCATCGAGGCCCGAGAAGAGAGCCGTCTGGTGATAATCGAAAAGCCATACTGGCCAATCGACACCGCGAAAGCTCCGGAGCTCCTGATTGGGAATGAGGCGAGCGTTACGGGGGCCGCTCTGAATGGTGACGAGGGTCTGCAGGTTCGGGCGCTCCTGCCCGATGACCCGGTATTCGATTTCGCGGTGAACACGATGAGCTATCAGCCGGGTGCGTCCTTAAGCCAGGTGGAGATCCACGTGATGGAGCACGGGCTGCTGATGCTGGAAGGCGGCGGCATCTATCGGTTGGGGGAGTGCTGGTACCCAGTGGCGGCGGGGGATTTCATCTGGATGGCTCCGTATTGCCCCCAGTGGTTTGCAGCGATTGGGAAGCAGCCTGCAAAATACCTCATCTACAAAGACTGGAACCGGCATCCTCTTCCTTAAGCGACGGATGACCCCGAGGAATATCCCATGCGGACGGCGACGGGTTCGGCGAAAGAACTAAACGTAAACTCGGCGCGGCTGATGCAGGAGCTTGAGACCCTGGCAAAGTTCACCTCCGTCGAGCAGTCGGAGCAGGGAACTGCCGTCACGCGGGTCGTGTTCTCGGAGGATGATCTGCATGCCAGAGAGTGGCTCAAGCAGCGGGCCCGCGACGCTGGCTTGCTGATTCGCGAGGACGCGGTGGGCAACACGTTCTTTCGGTGGCAGGGAACAGAGCCGGATCTGCCGGCCATTGGAACTGGATCCCATATCGACGCCATTCCCCACGCGGGCATGTATGACGGAACGGTAGGGGTGCTCGGCGGTCTTGAAGCGATCCGTGCCATGCAGGAAAGCGGGTTCCTTCCGCGCCGTTCGGTCGAACTGCTACTGTTCACCTCCGAGGAGCCCACCCGTTTTGGAATCGGCTGTCTCGGCAGCCGATTGCTTGCGGGAGCCTTGAAACCGGAGAGGGCAGATTCTTGGCGAGGTGCGGAGCGTGGAAAAGAATCGGACACTCTTGGTGAAGTACGACTGGCAGCAGGATTTCAAGGTCCGCTCTCGTCCGTGCGGTTGCAGCAAGGCTACTATCACGCTTGGGTGGAGCTGCATATTGAGCAGGGACCGCTGCTCGAGCGCGAGGGAATTGCCGTTGGGATCGTCAATGCCATTGCGGCGCCTGCAAGTTACCGGCTTGAAGTAATAGGGCTGGGTGGCCACGCTGGGGCTCTGCTGATGCCCGACCGTCGCGATGCGCTTTGCGCCGCTGCGGAAATTGTTTTGTCTATCGAGAGCCACGCAAAGGCGACAAATACGATCGACACGGTCGCAACAGTCGGCACATGCGATGTCTATCCCGGAGCGGTGAACAGCGTCCCCAGCCGGGTGACCCTGCAGGTGGATATCCGAGATATCGATCCGAAACGGCGGGAGGCAGTCATGGCTGCGGTGCGCCGCGATATCGAAGAAGTGTCGCGCAGGCGGCAGGTACAGGTAACCGAGACTTCGGTCAACGCCGATGAACCGGCGGTCTGCTCGCAGGAGCTCGTGGCAATCATTGCCCAGCAGTGCCGCGAGTATGGGATTTCGGCGAAGCAGATGGTGAGCCGTGCCTACCACGACTCACTGTTCATGGCTCGAATCGCGCCCATCGCGATGATCTTTATCCCCTGCCGCGGCGGCGTGAGTCATCGCCCGGACGAGTACGCAGCTCCGGAAGACATTGTCAACGGAACGCGCGTTTTGGCAGCCACGCTGGCGCGGCTTGCAATGGAGCAATGACGATGGCAATCCAGTCAGTAAATCCCGCCACAGGGGAGGTGTTGCGCACCTTCGAGCCGCTCAGCGAGGACGCAGTACTGGAGAAGGTCGGGGCAGCTCGCAGTGCGTTCCTGAAATACCGGAGTGTACCGCTGAGTCAACGAGAGCTTTGGATGCGTAAGCTGGCAAGCCTGCTCGAGAGTGAGGCGCAGGAACTGGGTGAGATCATCACGCTTGAGATGGGTAAGCCCATCGCGGCGGCTCGCGCGGAAGTACTGAAGTGCGCAGCCGGCTGCCGCTATTACGCGGAAAATGCCGCCCGCATACTCGCCCCGGAGCGGATCGACTTGGAAAAGAACGAGGCCTACGTCCGCTGGGATCCGCTTGGCGTCGTGCTCGCTGTCATGCCTTGGAACTTCCCGTTTTGGCAGGTATTCCGGTTCCTCGCTCCCGCGCTGATGGCGGGTAACGTGGGGTTGCTGAAGCACGCCTCCAACGTGCCGCAGTGTGCAATCGCGATCGAAGAGCTGGCGCGTCGCGCAGGATTTCCCTCCGGGACCTTTCAGACGCTGCTGATTGAAGCCCGGAATGTGGAGATGGTTCTCGCCGATGAGCGGATAGCTGCGGTAACTCTGACGGGCAGCGAGCCGGCCGGCCAGGCGATTGGTGCACAGGCCGGATGGCTCATCAAAAAGTCGGTGCTGGAGCTGGGGGGAAGCGATCCCTTTATCGTGATGTCCTCGGCAGATTTCGACGTCGCAGTGGAAACGGCCGTCAAAGCGCGCTGCATCAATAACGGCCAATCCTGTATCGCCGCGAAGCGGTTTATCGCGGCCGAGGATGTCTATGATGAGTTTTCATCCAGGTTCGTAGCTGGAATGCAGCGACTCAAGATGGGCGACCCCATGCGGGAAGACACCGACATCGGTCCACTGGCGACGGCTGCGCAGGTATCTGAAGTCGAGGCGCAGGTGAGGGCAGCTGTGGAGGCAGGAGGCCGAATCTTGACCGGAGGGGAACGTGTCTCCGGTCCAGGAAATTATTATCCGCCGACCGTACTCGTGGACGTCCCCCGAACCGCCCCGGTATACCGGCAGGAGATCTTTGGGCCGGTCGCGATATTGTTCCGGGCCGGCAGCATCGACGAGTCGATTGAAATTGCGAACGACACTCCGTTCGGGCTGGGCGCTTCCGTATGGACGCGGGACCACGAGGAGGAGCGGCGATTCGTCACGGAGCTGGAATCCGGAGCGGTATTTGTGAATGCGATGGTTGCGAGTGATCCCAGGTTACCCTTCGGTGGGGTAAAACACTCCGGATATGGCCGTGAGCTCTCGACGGCGGGGATGCGTGAGTTCCTGAATGCCAAGACTGTCCTGATTGCGGCGGATAAGCGGCAGGAAGAGACGGTAGCGGAATCGCACGGGGAGCCGCTGCAAGATCCAGCGCCAGGAACGCCCATGCCGATGCAGGCACACGGTCACCAGCAGCGGCCGAGAGTAGTGATCCGACTCAAGAGCCGCGGGCGGCGAATCTAAAACGCCGAAGCGCGAGCGTTATACGAACGCTCGCGCTTCAGTTTGAGTTCAGCGGGTTTAGAAGTTCAGGTTTGCCTGCAGCGTGATGCGCCGAACAGAAGTGTCGCCACCGCCGCCACCGCCACGACCTCCGTACAATCCGCCGATCGAAATGGATTGGCCGAAGCGCGGATTGCTCAAGGAACTGACGGGGACGGAATAGGGGACCTGGTTGAAGAGATTCTGCGCCTGAGCTCCGATGATAAGGGTGTATTTGCGGCCCGTGTTGCTGCCTCCAAATCCCCCGCCACCGAACCCGCCACCTCCGAAACCGCCACCGCCGCGACCACCGCGACCTCCGCCACCCGGTCCACCCGGTCCGCCTCCGAATCCACCTGGACCGCCGGGACCGCCGGGACCGCCGGGACCACCACCCCGCCGTTCGGCCGCCAAAGCAGCCTCAGTCTTGGGTCCGAATCCGAACGCGCGGCTGAGCCGGAGATTGATGCTGGACGAGGCTGGGCCGGTGCAGTAGTTGATCGGAATCTGTTGATAGCTCTCACCAGGGACATAGGTTGTGCTCTGTCCCGGGATGGCGCTGACCCCGCCAGCGCTGAAGCTGGAAGCAACACTGCAGTTACGGGCTGCTCCAGGAATCAGCAGAGGCCTGTCATTGATAAGAGTGTCGCCGTTCTCGTCGAGGCCGGTCGTGATGTTATAAGGAGACCCGGAACTGGCAATGATCATAGGAGCTGCCGTGAGCCGCCAGGGTAAGCTGACGTTCCCACCCACGGTCATCCGGTTTCGCACCGCAAACGCAGCACGGCCGTAGTCGGTCCGGGGATTGTAGGGATCGGTAATGTTGCTGATGTTGGAATTGGCCCAGTTAGCTGAGTAATTGCCGAAGAGGGTCACGCCTTTGGGAGTGCGGATATTGAGGCTGGCATTGAACTGATTTTGCCGGAAGATTCCCTCCGACTGATTTTCGAAACGGAACGAGTTGTTCCCAGTCGGAAACACGCGAGTCATGAACTGGTGTTCGCCGCGCGCGTTCAGATACGTAAACGAGGCGTTCATGTACCTGCCAAGCTGCTGCTCAACCGTCAGTGCAGTTTGCATCGTGTACGCACTGCGCAGCCCCGAGCCGGGGGTGTAAACGTTCGAGCGGCCCTGAACCCCTGACGCCGCCGTGCAAGGTGCAAGACTGGTTGGAGTGCACTGTGAACCGGGGTTCGTGTATACAACCGTGTTCTGATTCGATCCATTGTTCTGGACGAGGTTCACAATGCTTCCCAGAGGAAAGCGATTGTAGAAGATGCCATAGCCTGCACGAATCACGGTAGTGGTTCTGCCGTTCTTGCGCGGCACTCCATATGCGAGCGAGATGCGGGGAGCCAGATCATGCGTACTGTTGATGTAATTTTCAATTTCGTATCGACCACCGAAGCTGATGGTCAAGTTTGGCTTTACCTTCCAGTCATCCTCGGCATACAACCCGACGTCCGTCTCGCGGGCGCTTATCGTCGCTTTATTGATATAGGTTTTGCTGAACTGGAAGGGAACACCGCACTGGTAGGAAGAGATGTTCTGGCTCACGTTTGCGGCCGCGCAAACTGGCTGCGTACCTGCAGCGCAGTTCGACGGACGGTTCGTCTGTGTCGGGTCGGTGCAGGGATCAAGCAGATACTCGTATGTGAACGAGCCTACGGAGCCCGAATCGGAGCTGGAGGATTGGTTGCTGCTGCGGAGCCGTCCACCCAACCGTATGAAGTTCTTTGCCAAAGCGATCGACGTGTAGTTCTGGACTTCGATGTGGTTCTCGATGCTTTTGTTGAGCGCCCCGCCATCGGAACCGCCCCCGGTGAAGAAGCCCTGAACCGAGATCCTTGGGGCAGTGCTGACTGGGGTCTGGGTGCTCGGGGAATGCTGATATTCGAACCGCGTCTCATTGATCACGCGCTCGCTGAGCAATTGCGTGTCGCTGACCTGCAGAGTCACTTCCGAGTCGGAGGAGCTGTTGCCAAGTGTAGGAAGCGAGGTGCCGCCGCCGTGCGAGGTTCTCGTACCCTTCTCGTACTGGAGCCGGGTCGTCAGGGTATTCTTGTTTCCGACCGCAACGTCAACGCGCGGGCTAATCTCCCATCGGGTCGATGGGGCCGCTACCGCACGAGCAGATGTGGGATACGGATTCGCTCCGCAGGTCAGGTCGCCCGGAGCACAGATCGTAGTTGAATTCGGCGAGCTGCTAAAGATCGCAGTCGGATTGATAATCGCGTTGCTCTGAATATCCCGATAGTTGCCGCTCAGCGTGAACGACATCCCGCTACGAATGGGTCCGGTCAGGCTGCCCATGATGAAATTCGTGTAGTAATTGGGCTGGGTGTTTGTCGCGCCAAGGAAAGGCGAAGAGGTGTTCAGGAACTTGTCGTTGTACTGGAACCCTGCGTTGCCGTGGAATTTGTCGGTTCCGGGCTTGGTGAAGACTTCTACACGGCCATAGCCGAGCTGGTCATACTGCGCGGAAAACGGATTCGAGTTGATTCGGATCTCACGAATGGACGACTTCGGAGGAAGCGTGCCGCCGGTAAATCCATCGATGTAAATCTGACCGCCATTCGGGCCGGCAGACGGGCCGGCCAAAGCAGTCAGCTCGCTCTGCAGGTCGTCAGGATCGTCAGAGAGGGAGTTCAACGCCTCTCCGCTGATCACTGTGGCGCTGGCGTTGCTTTCAGGATCGACGCTCAGCTGAGCTGTGTCAGTGGTGACGTTAACCTGCTGCACCTGTTCCTGAAGTGCCATCTTCACGTCGGCGCTGACATTGGCTCCAGCCGTGACGCTGATGTTCTGCTTCACAAACACGGCGAATCCGGGTGCAGTCACATTGACCGTGTAAGTGCCGGGAGCTACATTCCGGAAGGTGTAGGTCCCATCACTGCTCGAAGCGGTGCTCACGCTCTTGCCGGCAGCGGAGCTAAGTGTGACGTTTGCGCCCGGAATCAAGGCGTCATCGGGATCGAGTACCGTGCCATGAACTGTTCCACCCGCCTGAGCGAATGCTGCCGAAGGCAAAGCAATGACAAGGCTCAACAAAAGAACCAACCAGCTATTTCGAAAGAACATCCTCACTCCTAAGTAAAGAAAACAAGACCAAGACCTACTCGCTTTCGCCGCCCGGGCCCCCGCCCATACTCCATCCGGAGAGGTCCATGCCCCCATTCGGATTTGCGGTCAGGATCGGTTCAACCCCGGTCAACAGGGTTACGGCGGTCAGCGTAGCGGAGCCGGGCGTAGGTTCTGTCGCAACGATCATTACGGCATCCCCTTTTTTCACGTCGGCAAGACCTTCACTAGGGAGACGAGAAATCATCTGTGAAAGTTCACCGCCGCCGCCACCCATTCCACCACGACCTCCAGCCGGTCCGCCGCCTGCGGCAGGACCAGCCCCACCGCCCCGTGGACCGCGTCCGCCGCTGGCTGGAGCTGCAGTGTCCGTGCGGGAAGCAAACATCCGAGCAACTTGCGGGGGTACCTGTCGGATACTCGTATTCGCGGTCACATGGACCGTGACCACTTTTTTCGTGGCCAGATCCTTCAGCGTGATATCGCCGGAGGCAGGATCAGCCGTAAGCACCAGCCCGGACAGATTCTTGAACGAGCCACTCAAGACCTCCTCAGCCTTCACGCTGAGGCCGTCCGCCGACTTCTGGCCACGCGCCTGCAACTGATCTCCGGCATGTATCTCAGCCATCGTTCCTGGCTTGGCGTCCTGATATTTCGAGGAGTCACCGGAGAAGCGCTTAAACGCCGTGCTGCCGGTGGTGGTCACGGTGTATTTATTGGTGCCCGACGCGACCACGATGGTCCCGGTACCGGGGTTGACATCGCTTACGATGCCCCCGACGCCATTCGTTTTCCATTGCGACTGCTCGGCGGCGTTCTTCTGCGCGATATCGGAAGATTTCATCAGAATGATGCGGGAGGCAGAGAACGTTGCAGGAGTATCGCCTGCTTTGCCGGTTACCAGGACACGATCTCCCAGGGAAACCTCGGAGAGCTGGCTGGGCTGGGCGGTCTTCAAATCCGTACTGCCTGCGGCCAGTTTAACGACCTTGGTATCTGCGGAAGTCGACACGGCTACCGCCTGGCCCGCATCGGTCGCAAGGGTGATCGAGTCCCCCGAGATGGCCTTCACCGTACCGATCTGGCGGCCTGCTGCGGCCGCGGCTGGAGCTTGCGCCAACGCCCTGGGAGCGTTCACCAGAGGGAGAACCAGCATCAGACCGAGAAACGGAACGGATCTAAGAGAGAAAGCGGATCGACGATGGATCATCATGGTGGCTTAGATCTCCTCTAAAGCGGGGATTCGCATAAGAACCCATACAGCGTTCCAGCAGTAGTCCCGAGCGCCAGATAGCTTCTGGGACACCTACTTCAAAATTACGTTAAGGATACGAATCGCGGGCTTAAAAGTTTCGATATAACCGTTGTATTTGGAAGACAGTACCGCGTCCGAGCGGAGCGGAATCGACTCCCGGGCTCCCGCTGTAACGGCAGGGTTTCAGAAGGTTTATCCCAAGCTCACGATTCTGTGGAAAAAATAGCGATCCTGTCCGCCGGGACGCAAGCCTTGGCGCCGGTGCGGGTCACCCCCTCCCCCGACGCCAGAGCAAGATGAAACTCTTCGGGAATCTCAAACTCTGCTGGCTGATCCCCTAGGTTCAGGAAGACCTGAACGGTACCGCGCTCCATCCTCAACCAGCGGCTCTCTTCGCTCCAGCGAACCTTCGTGTGGCCCTTGTCTCCATCATTCAACGCGGGCGTACTGCGGCGCAGCTGAATCAGCGAGTGCACCCATCCCAGCATCTCTTTGTGAGCGCCTTGCTCCGCCTCATTCCAGTTCAGTTTGGACCGGGTAAACGTCTCCGGGTCTTCCGGATCGGGCACCTCTCTGCCGATAAAGCCGAACGCCGCAAATTCCCGTCTACGGCCTTCGGAGACCATCCGTGCCATCTCAGGATCCTCGTGATCCGCGAAATATTGGAAGGGAGTGGAAGCGGCAAACTCCTCCCCCTGAAACAGCAGGGGAACGAAAGGAGCGGTCAGCACCAGGCCAATCGCCGCTTTAGCACGTTCCATCCCGACGATATGCTCAATGCGTTCGCCAGTAGCCCGGTTCCCCACCTGATCGTGGTTCTGGATAAAACCAATGAAATGGTGTGCGGAGAGGCCGTCCACCGGCCTACCGTGCTTGCGCAGGCGATAGCTCGAGTACTCCCCGTCATACACAAAAATCTCCGTCAGGGACTTCGCCAGCTTTTCCATCGTGCCGAAGTCGTTATAGTAGCCGCGTCCTCCCTCTTCCACATGCAGCATGGTGAAGAGCGCATGATGAAAATCGTCGCTCCACTGCGCATCAACCCCATAGCCGCCGGCCTCGCGAGGGCGCACGATCTTGGGGTCGTTCAGGTCGCTCTCTGCAATCAGGACGAGTCGCGCCCCCAGCGTTGCCGCCACCACCTCGACCTCGGCCGAGAGCTGCTCCAGAAAATGAACGGCAGAGCGATCCACGAACTCATGCACCGCATCCAGCCGCAGGCCATCAATATGGAAATCACGCATCCACATGATCGCGTTATCGCAGAAGAAGCGGCGGACCTCGTCGCTGCCGGGGCCTTCAAAGTTCACCGCTTCGCCCCATGGCGTGCAGTGACGGTTCGTGACGTACGGGCCAAACTTGCCAGTGTAGTTCCCGACCGGACCAAAGTGGTTGTACACGACGTCGAGAAGCACAGCCAGTCCGCGAAGATGGCAGGCATCGACATAGCGCTTCAGAGCATCCGGGCCGCCGTAATTTTCCGTCACCGCAAACAGGTGCACCCCGTCATAGCCCCAGCCGCGATCGCCGGCAAACTCCGCTACCGGCATCAGCTCCACGTGAGTGATCCCCAGTCCATGCAGAAAATCGAGCTTCTCAATAGCGCTGTCGAAGGTTCCCTCAGCGGTGAAGGTCCCCACGTGCATCTCGTACAGAATCGCGCTAGCCAGCGGAGGTGCCTGCCAGCGACTATCGTGCCATTGGAAGGCGGCGTGGTCATAGACGCATGAAAGGCCGTGAACTCCGTTCGGCTGCCTTTGACTCCGGGGATCTGGGTAGGCCTGCGAATCCTCATCGAGGACGAACCCGTATTCCGATCCCGGGCCTGCTTGCTCTATCGATGCGCGCCAGCGGCCTCCCCGAACAGGCCCTTCCATCGGATAGAGGATTCCGTCCACCTGGACACTCAACTTCCTCGCCCTTGGCGCCCAGATTTCAAACTGATGCATGCTGCTCTCTCCTGTTGGCGTTTCACCGCTGTGACGGGCGGCCCCCGCTCAGGCGTTGTCTTTCACCAGCAAAGCAACGGGAAAGTCCTTGAGAAGTGTCTGCAAACGTACGCTGCCGCCCGCAACGGCACCTCCGGTCAGGTAATTCGTCCAGGCTCCTTCGGCAATCTTCACGGAAGTATCCTGCCACTCTCCGGCGAGACGAAATGGAAATCTGGGCACGACGGTCGCGATCTCTTCACCCCGGAGGTAGGCAATCACGTGGTCTGCTTTTGCTCCCGTCGCGAAGACCGGGTTGTACTGTCCACCCGCACGGAAGCTGGCCGGACGCTCTCGCCGAAGCCGAAGTGCGCGAACCAGGGTCCAGAGCTTGGGCAGGCCTTCCTCCGCATGCTGCAAAGCGAACGCCGCCCCTTCGTGTGCATCCAGCTCACGAATCTGCCTCAGCAATTTGCGCCGGCATTCATAATCGACAGGCCTCCGGTTATCCGGATCCACCAGACTCAGGTCCCATAACTCTGCGCCCTGGTAGAGATCCGGAATCCCGGGCACAGTGCACTTCATTAGCGTCTGCGCAAGCGAGTTGATTCGTCCAGCCTGACACACTCGACCCACGAACTGCTCGAGTTCACTGGTGAACGCCGGATGCTGAAGAATAGCCCCGATGAAATCGAGCAATCCGGACTCGAACTCTTCGTTTTGAACGGTCCACGAAGTCCGTTGCTTCGCTTCGCGAACTGCCTTCAGCATGTATTCCTTCAGGCGCTCAGCGGAAATGGGCCACGCCCCGATCAGGGTTTGGTACAGGAAGTATTCCGTGTTGCGGTCCAGCGGGTCTCCCGCCGTTCTTTCGCCGAAGAGTTGAACTCTCAATTCCCGGTTGATCTTCGACCAGCGTTCCAGCGCGTCCGCGAACAACGCCGGCGCCTCGGACAACACGGCAAGACGCGCGCGGACATCGTCACTGCGTTTCGTATCGTGTGTGGACAGCGTCACCATCGTATGCGGGTGCGTCGCCTGCATACGGAGGTTGTAATCGTGGAAGTGCTCGATCGTCAGCCCATCCGATGCGGGATTGCCGCCCACCTCGTTCATCGCCACCAGGCGGTTAAAGCAATAAAACGCAGTGTCCTCCACTCCCTTGGCCATCACCGGGGGAGTGAACTGCTGAAATCGGAGCAGGAACTCGGACTCACGCCTTCCTTTAACCTCGGCACACAAAATTGTGTGGATGAAATCGAACAGCCCCGGCGGGATATCCGGCCGCTGCAGCTTCGCGCACTCCACGGCTTGGGTAATGACCAGCCGATCTTCCTGGGTAATTTCACCGCGTTTGGGTTCTACATAACTCCGATACGTTGCGAAGCAGGCGGCCACCTCGCGCAGGGCCCGGCGCATCTCCGCGCGCGTATAGTCGCGCTGATCCCGGTTTGCCTCGCAGATTCCCACAAGGATGGAAGTCAGCCGGTTAACGTCGCTGCCAAGCGCCTCCTGGGTGACGTTAATCTTCTTCTCGTGGGCGACAGACCAAAAATCGAGAGGCTCTCCGGTAAATTCACCGTAGATGCGCGTCAGCTCCCGCATCCCTTCCACACGAACGAGTACGCCAAGCGCTACGTTTAAGAAGTCATAGCCGCTGGTGCCCTCAATCGGCCATTCTTCCCGCAGAAACTCTCCCGGCTCCAATATCTTTTCGGCCACAATCCATGCCTTGGGCGCATGCTCGCGCAGCCTGCGGAAATACTGCAGTGGATCCCGCAGCCCATCCGGGTGATCGATCCGGATGCCGTCAATCACCCCGCTGTGCAGCCAATCCAGGATCAGCGCGTGAGTCTCCTCAAACACGTGTTCGCGCTCTAGCCTTAAGCCGATCAGCGTGTTGACATCGAAGAATCGCCGATACCCCAATTGCTGATCCGCGGTCTTCCAGTACGCGAGACGATAGTTCTGCATGTTCAGAAACTCGTCCAGGGCGTCGATGTTGTCGTTGAGTTCCGCGACGGAGCGATAGAGCGCATCTACCACGGCGGGTTCTTCAAGGCATAGCCGCGCGAACAACCCCTTCAGAACGAGCTTGTCCCGGTGGCGCGCAAGGATCACTGCGCGGTCCGCGTAATCGGGCGCGGGCAGCCGGCCGAACGAGGCGGAAAGAAAGCGCAGCGTGTCGGATTTTGCGTACTCCGCCGCGGGGTCCAGAAGCACCGGGAGCGACTGCGGCGCCACCGGAAGTGTCTGGCCGGAGCACTCCACCTGGAAGTCGGTCCCATGCCGTACTACACGGATTCCACCCGCCCGCAGTACCTTGCCGTACTGCTCGGCAAGAATCGGAACCAGAACCTTATTACGAAGCCGCTCTTCATAGGGCTGCCAATCGATATCGAAGAAGGAGGCGTAGCGGCTCGACACGCCGTTTTCCAGCACGTCCCACCAGTAGCGGTTCTGCCGGCCCAGGGACATATGATTCGGGACCACATCCAGCACCTGGCCAAGCTTCATCTCTCCGAGCTTGATGCAGAACCGCTCGTGAGCCTCCGCGCCGCCCAGTTCCTCATTCACTTTGCTGTGGTCTACGACGTCGTAGCCGTGCATGCTGCCCGGGGCGGCCTGTAGATAAGGAGAGCAGTACACGTGCGATATTCCAAGGTCATGCAAGTAGTCGGCGATGGAAGCCGCATCGTCGAACGTAAAATCCCGCTGAAGTTGCAATCTGTATGTTGCACTTGGAATATGCGGCATGGGCAAGGGGGTGCTGCTTTAGAGACACACGACTCCTCTCCTTCCAGAGAGTGTCCGTGTTGGGTGCTCTTCAGTTAGGAGAGCGCGCGCGGCGTTTAGGTTGTCCCTCCGCGCCATTCATTCCACGATCATCCATGTCATCAGGAACTTGAGGAATCCAATCCCCGGAGATTGCGAAGGCAGCATGCAGCAGCGAAATATGGGACAGCGCCTGAGGAAAATTCCCCACCTGGCGTTTGTGAGTTGAGTCATACTCCTCGGAAAGCAGACCCACGTCGTTTGCCAATCCCGTCAGCCGGCTGAAGAGGTTCTTCGCATCTTTCTGGCGGTCCATCAGCCAGAGGCAAGCGACCATCCAGAAGCTGCACGCCAGGAATTCACCTTCGGAACCGCGCAATCCGTCGTCGGTTTCGGAGGTCTCATAGCGCTGGACGAAACCGTTCTTCATGAGCTTTTCGTGAATGGCATCTACCGTTCCGACAATCCTCGGATCGGTTGGAGGCAGAAAGCCCACCAGGGCGATGCGGAGACACGAGGCATCGAGCGTCTTGGAGCCATAGGCCTGCACAAAGCTGTTGAGCTCTTTGTCGAATCCCTTCTCGCAGATCTGCTGACGGACCGCCGCCCGCTCCTTCCGCCACTGCTCGACGCATCCAGAGAGATATTGTTTACGCTTCTCATCGGCCTCATCGGACACCTTGCGGCTAATAGCTCCAATAGCGCGATCGAATGCGACCCAGGCCATCACCTTAGAGTGAGTGAAATGCTGCGGGCCGCCTCGCACCTCCCATATCCCCTGGTCCGGTTCCGGCCACACCTTGCACAGATGATTCACAAGCGCCACTTGCAGATCCCGAGCGGAGACACGGATCTCAGACTCCGCCTCCGGCATCCGCGCGAGTGCTGAAGAGACCTCACCAAAAACGTCCAGTTGAAACTGCGTCGAAGCTGCATTCCCGATGCGGACGGGTTTGGACTCCAGATAGCCGGGCAGCCAGGTTGCCTCCCATTCGGGCAGTTCTCGCTCGCCAAAAATTCCGTAGATCGTCTGAACCTGCTCTGGAGCTCCGGCGACGGCACGCAGCAGCCATCGCCTCCAGGCAACGGCTTCCTCGCGATAGCCCGCCCGCAGCAGCACCAACAGCGTGAAAGCAGTATCCCGAAGCCAGCAGTACCGATAATCCCAGTTGCGCTCACCTCCCGGATCCTCCGGCAGAGAAGTCGTGGGAGCGGCCACAATCCCTCCGGTGGGCCGGTAAGCGAGTGCTTTGAGCGTGATCAGCGAGCGCTCGACCATCTGCTTGTGCTCGCCCTTGTAGACGCTCTTCTTGCTCCACTTCGTCCAGAACTGAATCGTCTTCTCCAGCAGCTTCTGCGGGTCTCCTTGAGCTGGAACTTTCCCCAGCGACGATCCATAAGCCAGCGTGAAGCTCGCAGTCTCGCCTTCTTCTACGCTGAAATCAGCCACCGTCTTCATGCCTTCTCCACGGACGGCTGTTTCCGTGTGCAGCACGACCATGTCCGACCCCGCTACCGCACGCAGCTCGTCATTCGATGTGACCCACGGAATGGTTCTGCCGTAATCGAACCGGATTGCCAGATCCATCCGCATCCTTACTCTTCCGCGAACTCCCCGCACCATCCGGATCACTCGCGAGTGCTCCTCCCGCGACGGCATAAAGTCGACCAGCTGGACCTCTCCCTCGTCGGTCGAAAAGGTCGTCTCTAGAACCAGAGTCGAATCGATGTACCGCCGCTCGATCTGGGTGGACTGTTCGAGTGGCGCAATCTTCCAGAAGCCGTGCTCCTCCGTTCCCAGCAATGCGGCGAAAACCGCCTGAGAGGAGAAGGTTGGCCAGCAAAGCCAGTCGATCGATCCCGCCCGCGAGACGAGCGCAGCCGTTTCGCCGTCTCCAAGCATGGCGTAATCTTCAATCGGGGTGGTGTGTGGTTTAGTTGCGCTCTGCGCCTGAACACTTGAATTCTGCTGCGCCTTTGCCTTCGGCATGCTTCGCCTACTCCTCACGGGTCGACAACCGCACTCATAACGCAGGCATCTGTTGAGAAGATGCAGCGTGACTCCAGCCGCCAAAGTCTTGCCTCTTCGGTAAGATGCAGCCAGTGGGCTTTGGATGAGTTTGTTGGCTCCATCTGCTACGAAGCCCGATTTCTGAGTGAAGAGAAAGAATGAAACCTAGCGAAGGCCGTAAGCGCGTAATCATCGAAGAAATCCAGCCGCAGGTCGATTGCGGGCGTTACCCGGTCCGGAGGTTTCTTGGGGATCGCATCGATGTTTCCGCCGCAATCTTTTCCGATGGCCACGACCACGTCGCAGCCCAGCTCCTTTACAAGCATCAGCAGGATTCTTCCTGGACCACGATTCCGCTGACCGCTCTGCCAAACGACCTATGGTCCGGCTCCTTTGTCGTCGACCGGCTCGGGGCATGGAGCTTCAGCATCCTGGGCTGGGTCGACCACTTCGATACCTGGTGTGCCGATCTCCGCAAGCGCCTGGAAGCTCAGCGCCTGCCCGCAGACGCAGTCGTGGCCCGTGATCCCCAGACCTCTTCCGCCGCCAATCCGGATGCGGCCAATCCGATCAGCGGAGGCGCGACCACCTCGCAGGACATCGCGGTTGCGTTCACCATCGGAGCCGCGCTGGTAAATGCTGCGGCCGACCGCGCCTCTGGTCCCGACGCCAAAGAGCTCCGCGGAATCGCCAAGAGTCTGCTCGATCTCGCGGATCAGAAATTGCCCTACTACGAGTATCCGCTGACGGCCGAGGCCGAGCACCTGATTGCGAAGTACCCTGACCACACCTTCGCCTCCCGATCTGCAAAAGAACTCCCGGTCTGGGTCGACCGCGAGCGGGCGCGCTATTCATCCTGGTACGAGCTCTTCCCCCGATCCACTTCTCCTGAGCCGGGCCGCCACGGCACGCTCCGCGATGTTGAGCGGCTCCTGCCTGAGATCGGCGCCATGGGGTTCGATGTGCTCTATCTGCCCCCCATTCACCCCATCGGCGATGCCTTTCGCAAAGGTCCCAACAATTCTGTTACCGCTAAGCCAGGCGATGAAGGAAGCCCCTGGGCCATCGGATCGCCCGCCGGAGGCCACACGGCAATCCATCCCTCGCTCGGAACCTTCGCCGATTTCGATCATCTGGTGGACGCTGCCAAAGCGCACGGCATGGAACTGGCCATGGATATCGCCTTTCAATGCTCTCCGGACCACCCTTGGGTGAAACAGCATCCCGACTGGTTTATCCATCGGCCTGACGGAACCATCCAGTACGCGGAGAATCCTCCCAAGAAGTACCAGGACATCTACCCGCTCAATTTCGAATCGCCAGATTGGAAAGGCCTCTGGGATGAGCTGCGTGCGGTCTTTCAGTTCTGGATCGATCGCGGCGTGCGCTGCTTCCGCGTCGATAACCCACACACGAAGGCCTTGCCGTTCTGGGAGTGGTGCATCGGCGATTTGCAGAAGCAAACTCCAGATGTGATCTTCCTCGCCGAGGCCTTTACAAGGCCCCACATCATGTATTCGCTGGCAAAGGGCGGCTTCACCCAGTCCTATACCTACTTCACCTGGCGAACCGCAAAGCCGGAGCTGCAGGCGTACTTCCAGGAGATCACCAAGCCTCCGGTATCGGACTTCTTCACACCCAACGTCTGGCCCAACACCCCGGACATTCTGCACGCGTCTCTGCAAAACGGAGGCAGGCCTGCGTTCATGCAGCGGCTCATCCTTGCCACCACTCTTGCGGCAAGCTACGGCATCTACGGTCCTGCATTCGAACTGACCGAGAACGTTCCGGTCCGGCAGGGAAGTGAGGAGTACCTGAACAGCGAGAAATACCAGATTCGGCAATGGGACCGCTCTGCCCCGCATTCTCTCGCTCCGCTGGTGACGAAGCTGAACCATATTCGCCGGTCCAACCCCGCGCTTCAGAATGATCTCTCGCTGCATTTCCACAACGTCGATAATCCCGAGATCATCTGCTACTCAAAATCGGCTGCGGACGCGAACGGCGAACCCGCAAACCTGATCCTGGTGGCGGTAAACCTCGACCCAGTCAACGAGCAGGCAGGCTGGATCGATTTAGACCTCAAACAACTCGGCATCAGGCACGGTGAATTCTTCGATGTGGAGGATCTGCTGACCGGAACACACTATCAGTGGCATGATCGCTCAAACTATGTTGCGCTCCGCCCCCAGACCATGCCGGCTCACATCTTCCGGGTCAAACGGTCGACCTAAACCTGCGGGGTTGCCTTTTCGGTTCCACAGGCACACGCTCGTCCCACCGCCGATTCTTCTGGGAGCTGGCTTGCATCTTAATTTGCTCGGAGACGAGGACGCGTGAAGAAAGCCGGCAGCGCCACTGACCCGCTCTGGTACAAAGATGCGGTCATCTATGAACTTCATGTTCGCGCCTTTCAGGATTCCAACGGCGACGGCATCGGGGATTTCCCCGGCCTGATCTCGCGCCTGGATTACCTGCAGGAACTCGGAGTGACCTGCCTCTGGATCCTGCCGTTTTTCCCCTCGCCGTTACGCGATGACGGCTACGACATCTCCAATTACGTGGAGGTCAACCCCTCCTACGGCACCCTCAACGATTTCAAGCAGTTCCTCGACGCAGCTCATCAGCGCGGCATGCAGGTCATGATTGAGCTGGTCATCAATCACACCTCAGACCAGCATCCGTGGTTCCAGGCCGCCCGCCGCGCTCCCAAGGGCTCTCCCGAACGCAATATGTACGTATGGTCGGACACGGACCGGCTTTACGAGGGTGTCCGGATCATCTTCACCGATACCGAGAAATCCAATTGGACCTGGGATGATCAGGCGCAGCAGTTTTATTGGCATCGCTTCTTCTCTCATCAGCCCGATCTCAATTTCGACAACCCGCAGGTCATGCAAGAGGTGCTGACCGCGATGCGCTTCTGGTTGGACATGGGCGTCGATGCCCTCAGGCTCGATGCCATTCCGTACCTCATTGAGCGGGATGGAACCTCGTGCGAAAACGTTCCCGAAACCCACGTCATGATCAAGCAGATCCGCGAGGTCATCGATGCCGAATATGAGGATCGCCTGATCCTCGCCGAAGCCAACATGTGGCCCGCCGATGTCCGCCCCTACTTCGGAGAGGGCGACGAGTGCCATATGGCCTTCCATTTTCCGCTCATGCCGCGCATCTATATGGCGTTGCGGCAGGAAGACCGCCTTCCCATCACCGACATCATGGCTCAGACGCCCCCGATTCCGGAGTCCTGCCAGTGGGGCCTGTTCCTTCGCAATCACGACGAGCTCACGCTCGAAATGGTCACCAACGACGAGCGGGATTACATGTACCTCGCCTATTCGGCCGATCCGCGGATGCGCGTCAACGTGGGCATTCGCCGTCGTCTGGCGCCGCTGCTCGACAATAACCGCCGCCGCATCGAGCTCCTGAACTCGCTGCTCTTCTCCTTCCCGGGGACCCCGATCCTCTACTACGGCGACGAGATCGGCATGGGCGACAACATCTATCTCGGCGACCGCAACGGTGTGCGCACACCGATGCAGTGGACGCCCGACCGCAACGCCGGCTTCTCCACGGCAGTTCCCGCCAAGCTGTACTTCCCGGTCATTATGGACCCCATCTGGGGCTATCAGGCCATCAACGTGGAGGCCCAGCTCAGCGATGCATCCTCGCTGCTGCACTGGACCCGGAACATGATTGCCCTGCGCAAGCTCTTCCGCGTATTCGGCCGCGGCACGCAGGAGTTTCTCAACCCGGAAAACCGAAAAGTACTGGCCTATCTGCGCGAATATTCCCATGAAGGCGATGGCGTTACCGAAACCGTGCTGTGCGTCGCGAATCTCTCCCGATTTGCGCAGCCGGTCTCGCTTGACCTCTCGCGCTTCGCCGGCATGATCCCGGTAGAAATGCTCGGCTACGTATCCTTCCCGCAGATCACGTCCGCGCCCTATCCTCTTACCCTCGCGCCGTACTCCTTCCTCTGGCTGGAGTTGCAACCCGCGCCGGAGGTCGCCGAAGCGCCGCGCATCGAGTCCGAGGACGCCCTGCTCGACGTGGCCGTCGGTTCCACTACAAATCCCTGGCGCGACCTGCTGGCTGCCCGCGGCATCAGCTTGATCGAGCAGCTCCTGCCTGAGTACCTCCAGCGGCAGCGCTGGTTCGGCGCAAAGTCTCGGACGATCCAATCCGTGCACATTCTTGACTGGGCAGAATTGTCCGGGTCGATGGCGGCTCTCGTCTTTCTTGAAGTCACATACCAGGATGGCGCGCCGGAACTCTACCAGCTCCCTCTGGCTGTTACCACCGGATCGGACGCGGACTCCATCCGCGAAATGGCGCCCGGCGCAGTGCTCGCGTCCATTGCGACCGCTGGAGGTACGGGAATTCTTCACGATGCGGTTCATCGCGAAGATTTTCGCCAGGCCCTCTTCCAAGTGATCGAGTCAGGGGCTCAGGTTCCGGTCAGCCACGCCGGCGGAGATGCAACTGCGCAGCCCATCCTCAGAGGTCTGCGTTCCGCCGCATTCGACGACGGCATGGCAGAGTCTTTGCCGTCCCGCATCGGCTCGGCGGAGCAGTCCAACACCTCCATCTTGTATGGCAGCAGGGTTATCCTGAAGCTCTTCCGCCGCATCCAGCCTGGCGAGAACCCTGACACGGAGATCGGCCGCTTCCTCACCGAGGTGGCTCACTTCTCGCGGATCGCGCCCTTCCTCGGAGAAATTCGAGAGGAAACCTCCTCGGCAGCCGAACCAACTACCCTCGCCATGCTGCAGGGCCTCGTCGAAAACGAAGGAGACGGCTGGCAGTTTACTCTCGACGAGCTCGGACGCTACTTTGAAAGTGTGCTCACCTGTCCGCCCCCTCGCGATCTTGGAACCGCTCCCTCGTTCCTCACCCCGATCGCACCCGAGAGCATTCCGGAAGACGCCAGGGAACATGCAGGTTTCTACCTCGAGGCAGCCGCCTTACTTGGACGGCGCACGGCTGAAATGCACCTGGCGCTCGCCACCCCCACGGAAAACCGAGCCTTCGCCGCGGAGCCGTTCACGGCAGCGTTCCTGGAGTCGGATACGGCTCGCATTCAGGACCAGGTCATGCGCTCACTGGACGCTCTGAAGCGCAACTTCACTGCGCTTCCGGATGGAGATGCCTCGGAACTCGCAGCCATGCTTCTCGCCCGCCGCCGCGAGTTGCTCGCCCGGGCCGCAGCCATCGCACAGCCAACAGAGGAGCAGGAGACACAGCAAGACATCGAAGCTCAATCCGGACTCCGCATCCGCATCCACGGCGATTATCACCTCGGCCAAGTGCTCCGTTCGCGCGGCGACTATGTCATCCTCGACTTCGAAGGTGAACCCGCGCGGTCGCTCTCCGAACGGCGCGCCAAGCACTCCCCGCTCCGGGACGTCGCTGGAATGCTGCGGTCCTTCAGTTACGCTGCGTACTCGGCGCTCGATCACTTCACCGCGCGTCACCCGGGGTCCCAGCGGGCTCTCGAGTCCTGGGCGCAGCTCTGGCAAAATACGGTTTCAACGGAGTTCCTGAATGCCTGGCGCACGACAATAGCTGCCAACTCGCATCTCACTCCACAGCCCAAGCAGGCAGAGCGGTTACTAAGCGCGTATCTGCTTGAGAAAGCAATGTACGAGCTGCTGTACGAACTCAACAATCGTCCCGGCTGGGTTCGCATCCCACTGGCAGGGCTCTTTTCTCTTCCCGCCCTGATACCGTGACATTATGCGTCCGTCCGCAATGCAGAGGAACCTCGCCGCATGAAGGTCACAATCGAGTCCTGGGTAACGTAAACGTCCATGGCCACTGCCACCACACTCGCTGAGACCACACACCAGCCCGGAAGCTCACCCTCGGGCCTGCTGGTGGTGTTGACCCCGCTTCCTCCAGAGGCGCTGGAACATACCATTTCGAATCTTGCCGCCGCGTTCGAGGGAA